>Ga0210248_100012_pt1 | contig 216107 bp, 198 predicted proteins | sample ChrtobMetP3_32mM_FD_155493 | JGI IMG/M metagenome (GOLD analysis project Ga0210248, IMG submission 155493) | Chrysochromulina tobin associated microbial communities from unialgal haptophyte culture, Seattle, Washington, United States - P3_32mM | ecosystem: Host-associated > Algae > Haptophytes...
TTCGTCGAGGACTGACCGCTGTCCAGACAGCCCGCCATGAAAGCCCGACCGTGAGTCGGGTTTTCCTTTTCTGCCGTGACACATCCACTTCATGACATTCTACGATGTATATTATGTATAGTTAAGTGATCGCATTTGAAACCGCCTTTCGGGCTTGAAGCTTGCTTTGCATCATCTGCCCTTATGGAGGCACTGCCTCCTTGCTATGCGGGGAAACACCAGCAGCCCGGTTTCGGTGCACCCCGAGGCGTCAACCTACAATTCACACGCTTGTCTCAACCTGTTTGGCGATCAACGAGCCGCCATTGAAAGATGTCCATGAAAAACCTCCTTTTGTCCCTGAGCCTGATTGGTGCCGCCGCCTTGGTGGGCTGCGGAAAAACCGAAACCCCGGCTCCGGAAGCCGCACCCGCTGCAGCCCCGGTGGCCGCTCCCGCAGCCGCACCTGCACCGGCCGAACTGCCCGAGCTCAAGGTTGCGATCGACCCCACCTACGAGCCGTTCACCTTCAAGACCGCCGACGGCAAGCCCACCGGGTTTGATGTGGACATCGCCGAAGCGCTGTGCAACGAAATCAAGCGCAAGTGCGTGTATGTGGAACAAGTCTGGGACAGCATGATCCCCGGACTGCAGGCCAAAAAATACGACGTGATCATCAGCTCGATGTCCGTCACCGAAGAACGTCAGCAAGTGGTGGATTTCTCCGACAAGTACTACTTCACACCCAGTCGCATCGTGGTGAAAACCGGCACGGCGTTCACCGACCTGGCCTCCCTCAAGGGCAAGAAGCTTGGCGTGCTCAAGGGCAGCACCCAAGAGAAATACGCCATGGGTGAACTCAAAACTGTCGGCGTGAACGTGGTTCCTTACGAAGCGCAAGACCAGGTTTATCTGGACATCAAATCGGGCCGTCTGGACGGCACTGTGGCCGACCAGGTCGAAGTCAACGGTGGCTTTCTGAGCAAGCCCGAAGGCGCTGGCTACGGCTTCGTAGGCCCGGTGCTGGCCGATGCCAAGTACTTCGGCACGGGCGTGGGTGTGGCGTTGCGCAAGGACGAAACGGCGCTCAAGGAACAGCTGAACGCGGCCATCAAGGCCATCCGCTCCAACGGCGTTTACGAGACGGTCAGCAAGAAGTACTTCGACTTCGACGTGTACGGCAACTGAGCTGCCGCGTTTTGTCCGGCTACTTCAGCTCGATCCTGCAGGGCGCCCTCCTCACGGTGGGCGTATCACTGGCCGCCTTGATGGTGGCCGTGCTGCTGGGTCTGCTGGGTGCTGTGGCCAAACTGTCCGGCCGCCCCATCCTGGTGGGGCTGGCCACGGTTTACACCACGCTGGTGCGGGGTGTGCCCGAGCTGGTGCTCATGCTGCTCATCTATTACGGCGGCACGATCGGCCTGAACAACCTGCTCGAAGCGATGGGCAGCAAGGCTTCGGTCGACATCAACCCGTTTCTCGCCGGCGTGCTCACCATCGGCTTCATTTATGGCGCCTACATGACCGAGACTTTCCGCGGCGCCATCCTCTCGATCCCCAAAGGCCAGATGGAAGCAGCCTGGGCCTTCGGCATGGGACCTGTGCGCACGTTTCTGCGCATCACCGCACCGCAGATGGTCCGTTATGCCCTCCCCGGCTTCACCAACAACTGGCTGGTCCTGATCAAGGCCACCGCGCTCGTCAGCCTGATCGGCCTGCAGGAAATGACCTACCTGGCCAAGCAGGCGAGTGCTGCCACGCGCGAGCCCTTCACCTTCTTCCTCTTCGCCGCGGCGCTGTTCCTGGTCTACACCTCGGTGTCGCTGTGGGCGCTGCGCTGGCTGGACCGACGCTTCAGCCTCGGCGTGAAACGCGCCAACGCCTGAGCCGCTGCACATGAAGTGGGAAGTCATTTTTCGCCCCAGCACCTTGGCCATGTACGGCGAAGGGCTAATCACCACCTTGTGGCTTCTGCTCTCGTCGCTGGGCGTGGGTACGGTGCTCGCCGTGCTGTTTGCGCTGGCCTTGACGAGCCCGATCAAACCCCTGCGCTGGCTCGTCGGCGCCTACACCTACGTCATCCGCGGCACGCCACTGCTGATCCAGCTCTACCTCATTTACTACGGCCTGGCGCAACTGGACTGGATCCAGGACCGCTGGAACGATGTGTGGCCCTGGACGCATTTCAAAGAGCCGTTTTTCTGCGCGCTGCTGGCCTTCAGCCTGAACACCGCGGGCTACACCGCCGAGATGCTGGCGGGAGCGATCCGCGAAACCTCGGCCGGTGAAATTGAAGCGGCTCAGGCCATGGGCATGAGCCCGGCCACCGCCATGCGCCGCATCGTGCTGCCCAGCGCCATCCGCCGCACGCTGCCGGCCTACAGCAACGAGGTGGTGATGATGCTGCACGCCACCAGCCTGGCCAGCACCGTGCCCGCCATGCTGGACGTGACCGCTGCGGCCAGCCGCATCTATTCCGACTTCTACCTGCCCTTCGAGGCCTACATCTTTGCCGCCGCGATCTACCTGACCATCACCTTCAGCCTGGTGGGCTTGTTCAAGCTCGCCGAGCGGCGTTTCCTGGCCCATCTGGCACCGCGCGGCCATTGAGGCGCGTGGCTTCCGTCGAACCATGCAACGCACCGAATACCCTCTGCTGAGCCCGAGCCTGGGCAGCCAGAAAGCCCTGGTGGCTTTTCACTTCGGTACGCCCGGCGCACGGCCCAAGGTCTACATCCAGGCCAGCCTGCACGCCGAAGAGTTGCCCGGCATGCTGGTCGCGCACCACCTGCGTCAGCGGCTGGAGGCGGCCGACGCCGCAGGCCTGCTGCGCGGCGAGGTGATCCTGGTGCCTGCGGCCAATCCGATCGGTCTGAGCCAACGCCTGGACCACCGCGCCATGGGCCGGTTCGAATTCGACACCGCACAAAACTTCAACCGCCACTACCCGGACATGGCTGAAGCGGTGCTGGCCGATGCCCGCTCCCGGCTGGGTCCCGACGCCCAAGCCAATCTGGCCACGGTGCGCCAACTGGTCGGCCAGTGGCTGACCCAGTGGCAACCGGCCAGCGAACTCGACAGCCTGCGCCGGCAGTTGCTGCTGCTCTCGCACGACGCTGACCTCGTGCTTGACCTGCATTGCGACAACGACGCGGTGATGCACCTCTACAGCGAAGACGCCTGCTGGCCTCCGCTTGAACCGCTGGCGCGCCTGCTGGGCTGCCAGGCCGTGCTGCTGGCGCGCGAGTCGGGTGGCGGGCCTTTTGACGAACGCCTCTCGGGCCTGTGGTGGCAGTTGGCCGCCGCCCTGCGCGCATCGGGTGTCAACGCTCCCCTGCCCCAAGGCTGCGCCAGTGCCACGGTGGAACTGCGTGGCGAGGGCGATGTGTCGCACGACCTGGCGCGCAAAGACGCCCAAGCCATCTTCTCGTTCCTGGAACATGCAGGCGCCCTGGCCGCTGCCGCAACACCCTCTTTGCCCCCCTTGGCCTGCAAGCCCACGCCGCTGGCGGGTTCGCAGACCTTGCGCTCGCCGGTGCCGGGTGTGCTGGTGTTTCTGGTGAGACCCGGCGGTCGTGTGGACGTGGGTGACGTGGTGGCCGAGGTGATCGACCCCACAGCCGCGGGGCAGGCCCGGGTGCATGAGGTGCGCGCCGAGGTTCCGGGCGTGCTGTACGCCACCGTGCGCGAACGCTACATCGTTGCAGGCGGCGAGGTCGGCAAGATCGCCGGCGCCACACCGTTCCGCTCCGGCGACCTGCTGGGCGCCTGAGTTTTCATTCCATCGGGCATCGACCATGACTGCAGAAACCACCGCCACCCGAACGCCCGGCCGCCCCTTGCTGGAGGTGCACGACATCCACAAGCGCTTTGGCGCCAACGAAGTGCTCAAGGGTGTGTCGCTGCAGGCGCGCGCCGGCGACGTGATCAGCCTCATCGGCAGTTCCGGCTCGGGCAAGAGCACGCTGCTGCGCTGCATCAACCTGCTGGAGAACCCCAACACCGGTCGCATCGTCCTGGACGGCGAGGAGCTGCAGCTCAAGGCGGACAAACACGGCGAGTTGCGGGCGGTCAACGCCGCGCAACTGCAGCGCCTGCGCACCAAACTCGCCATGGTGTTCCAGCACTTCAACCTCTGGGCCCACATGACGGTGCTGCAGAACATCATCGAAGCGCCGGTGAATGTGTTGGGCATCCCGAAAGACAAGGCGGTGGAGACCGCGCGGCGCTATCTGGAGCGCGTGGGCCTGCGCGGTGTGGAAGACCGCTACCCCTCGCACATGAGTGGCGGTCAGCAGCAGCGTGTGGCCATCGCCCGCGCGTTGGCCGTGGAACCCGACGTGATGCTGTTCGACGAACCCACCAGCGCGCTCGACCCGGAACTGGTGGGCGAGGTGCTGCGCGTGATGAAGCTGCTGGCCGAAGAAGGCCGCACCATGGTGGTGGTCACGCACGAAATGGGCTTTGCGCGCGAGGTGTCATCGCACCTGATCTTCCTGCACAAGGGCTGCATCGAAGAACAAGGTGTGCCCGCCGAGGTGCTGGCCCGTCCCAAGAGCGAGCGCCTGGCCCAGTTCCTCTCAGGCAACCTGAAGTAAGCCCCTCAGGGCACGAGCTCCAGCGTCGAGGCCCACTCGCCGGGCTTCATCGAGAGGGCGCGGTATTCCACCGCGCCCCAGGTCTTGCTCATGTCGCGGTAGCGGCCTGAAAACACGTTGCCGCTCTGCCCGGTCTGGTAGATGAAGCGCGAGTTGTCCATGTCGGCCAGGTCGTAGATGGCGCGCAGGCTGGCCGCATGCCGGTTGGCGAATGGCGCATCGGCCTTGTCCAGGTGGTACTGGCCTACGTTGACCGTGAACGGATCGCCGCCTGTGGGCGTGCGCACCTCAAAGAACGGCGCCAGCGCTTTCACATTGCTCAGGGGCCGGTGGATGGAGATCGCCGGGTGGGCCTCGGCCCAGCGCCAGGCGGTCACGTCGTCGCCGTGCTTCTGCCTCAATTGGTCGAGTGCACGGTCCAAGGCCCGCGTGCTGGCTGCCTCGCAGCCGGCAGCACCGCACCACGATGCGTCGTTGCGCTCCAGGATGCCTTCGACCGCGTTGCGAAACAGCCGTTTGCCGTACAGCGTCTCGAAGCGCGCCTGCCCCAGGCGCTCGCCCACCACCTGGCGCGTGAAGGCATCGACCCAGGCCGTGTAGATCAATGGAGCCGCCAGGCTGCCCCGCATCTCGCCGCTGAAGTCCTTGAGCTGTGCTTGCGCGGCCGCAGCGAGCGCATGGCTCGACGGTGTCTTCCGCAGGTACGGCAGCAGGCGCACGGTGGCGGCCGATTGCAGGTCGCCGTGCATGGCCTGGAACGACGCCACCGTGTGTTGCGGCGTGGCTTCCAGCAACGCTTCGATGCGTTCCTGGCGGTACGGCGCGGCCCAGTCCTGCGTGATGAAGTGGGGGTAGTCGGCGGCGTGGATGCGCTGGTTGGCGGTGGCGATCCAGCCGCGTTCGCCCGCGTCCTGCGGCGTGTCTTCATAGGGGAGCCAGCCCACCCAGTCGTAGCGCGCTTCCCAGCCCGGCGCAGGCGCCACGCCGCGGATGTCGTTGTCGGCCAATCGCAGCGGCACCCGGCCCACCGCCTTGTAGGCAATCACGCCACTGCGGTCGGCCATCAGCACGTTCTGCATGGGCGAGTGGAAATCGGCAAAGGCTTTGGTGAGATCGGCCACCGACTGCGCGCGGTTCGATTCGAGCGTGGCCACCACGTTGCGGTTGTCGGCGTCCAGGGCCGTCCAGCGCAAGGCCAGCACAAACTTGCCGGTGTCGATGACCTCGCCATGGCGCGCCTGCGCGTCGCTGATCACCGGGCCGTGGCGCGTGCTGCGCACCATGTGGCTCACGTCGGGCTGGTTCTTCACGCGGATGGTTTCCATGCGCAGGCTGAAGTCGGCCCAGACAGGCTCGGCAGTGCTGCCCGGCACACGGTACTGCGCCGGGTTGGCCGGGTTGATCTGTTCGATGTAAAGGTCCTGCACGTCGGGGCCGGTGTTGGTGAAACCCCAGGCCACCTGCGCAGTGCGGCCCAGCACCACGAATGGCGTGCCCGGCAGCGTGGCGCCGATCACGTCCATGCCCTTGACGCCGTCTGCGTCGGGCGCCTGCAAGCGCGCGAAGTACCAGATGGCGGGTGCGCTCAAACCCAGGTGCGGGTCGTTGGCCAGCAAGGGCATGCCGGTCTTGCTGCGCGCGCCCGACACCACCCAGTTGTTCGATCCTTTGCCTTCGATGTTGCCCAGCTCCCGGGTCCAGCGCTCCATGTCGCGGCCGATCAGCGCGGCCATGGTCTTGGGTTCGGGTGTGTGGCTGGATGTGCTCACCGGCGCCGGCCGGTACAGGCCGAGGCCGCGGTAAAGACCGGCCAGGTCGGCCGTGGCCGCGGGTGTTTCGCCGGGGTACGGCGGGAACAGTTCCCACAGTGCCGGCGTGTCGATGGATTGCAGCGCCGTGAGGCGCGCAAACTCGTTGCCCCAGTTGCCGCCCAGGTCCAGCGCCATCATGATGGACCAGCCTACGCTGTCCAGCGGATCCCAGTAGCGCCCGGCGCGGGCCTCGGGCCCCGGGTCAGTGCCGAGCAACACGAACTCGGGCGACAGCGCTTGCGAGCTGTGGGCAAAGAAGGCGTTGATCCCGTCGCTGTACGCCTGCAGGGCCAGGCGCGCATCGGGCGGCAGTCCCTCCCACTGCCGTCTGGCGGCTTCGCGGATGCCCAGTGTGCGCATGAGCTTGTCGGTCTCCAGCGTGGCCGGACCCAGCACTTCCGAGAGAGCGCCGCGCATCACGCGGCGATTGAACTCCAGTTGCCAGCCACGCTCCTGCGCATGCACATGGCCCAGGGCTTTCCAGGCATCGGTTGCACGGCTGGCCAGGATGTGCGTGACGTCGCTGGCATCCCGGTGCACCGCCACAGGCGCGGCCAGGCCGCCGAGCTGCAACCGCCCGTCCATCTTCGGCAGGCTGCGTTGTGCGTAAAACGCAGCGGCGGCCACGGCCGCCACGAGCAACACCACCAGCAGCTTGAAAAAACGTTTGATCCAGCGCATGGCGTCTCCTGCGTGTTTTGGGAAAGCGGTTCATCGCCCGCGTTGACAGCGCGGCGGCGCGGCGGGACGCCGTCAGTTTCGAAGCGGCGTGCGCCCCAGCACCATGTTGCCGTTGACCAGCTTGAAGCTCACGGTGGGCGCGCTGAAATCGGTGAAGGGCGCACCCAACGCGATCTCACCATCGCTGTGCAACATGCACTCCTGGCGGCGCAGCGCAATCACGTTGTCGCCACCGGCAAAACGCACCCAGGTGCCGTAGCTGCTGATGTCTTCGAGCACGTAATTGCCCGAGCGCATGTCGATGCGGGTGTGCATGCGCGAGACGCGCGGGTCGCTCACCACAAAGTCGGCCTCGGGCACCCGGCCGATCTTCAGGGGAAGTTCGGTCAGGCCAAAGCTGCGGGTGCTGTCGAGCCAGGCCAGTTCGATGCCACCCATGCCCACGTCTTTCGGTGGCGTCAGCGAATGCAGGTCGGCAGGCAGCGTGAGGAACTCGGAGAGCATTTCCTGCTGCCATTCGATGCGGAACACCTCGCAAGGCTCGGTGCGGCCCTTGATGCGGATGGGACCCAGGCTGCGGCTGCGAACCGGGGTGCGGGGACCGAGCTCCCGCACGACGTTGTCGGTGGCCAGGATCTGTTCGCCACCGGCCAGATCGCTCAGGCGAGAAGCCAGATTGACAGCGTCACCAAAGCAGTCGCCGTCGACCACCACGACCTGGCCGCGGGCCATGCCGATCTGCATCATGAGCTTGAGGCGGTTGGGCCACTGGACCACCCGTTTGGCGTGCTCCTGCTGGATCTGGACCATGGCTTCCACGGCAAGGCGGTTGCTGGTGAACGAGAGCAACACCCCGTCGCCCAACATCTTGACGACGACCCCGCCGTGCTCCATGCCGGTGGCCCCGATCCACTGGGTGAGCTTGGTCACCACCATCGTGGCGCGGTCGTTACCCAGTGTTTCAAACACCGAGACGCTGCCGGTCAGATCCACGAAAGCAATTGTCAGTTCGGCCATAAAGCTGATGAATATCGGCTGGATTAGAGCACACGGTCCAGGGTGCTCTTTGTCACCAGAAAACACGGCTGCAATGACCCGGTTGCCGGGTGTCGCACGCGCGTCAACCCGCCGCCGATCGGGTATTAATCCCCGACACCTCCGGACACCAAAAATGGACTCAAAGGTATTACATACCTCAAGCATGAGATAAAAACACCGCCGTAAACCTTTGATTTCTTTGTTGTTTTTCCACGCTCAAACGACGTGCGGGATTGCACGGTCACGGTAAGAGAACGTATCCTTTGCCTGGATTCATAAAAAGTCGTTGAGGACACACCATGCGCTGGTTCAAACCGAGTATTCGAAACAGCATTTCCGCTTTGCTCAGTCCGGAGGTTCACAAGGACCCCGGTCAGGCCTTGGAGCCTGTGCGAAAAGCGATGCTGGATGTGCTTGGCGACGACGGCGCCCAGATCAATCCTCAATTGGTGCGTCGCCTCAAATACCTGCACGACCCCCACGCCCTGTGGTTCGCACGTGCCGAGATGGTCGCCGTGTTGAGCCAGTTGCATGGCGAAGCGCTCGCGGTGCACCGGGTTCAAAGCCTTTCCCCCGTGTTTGCCGGCCTGGTGCCCAAAAGCCTGATCGACTCTTCGCGCCTGCGCACCCGCTGAGCCGCACCCGGCAACCCGGCGGCGCCGTGCCGCCCGGATTGCCTCAACCCCAGTAAATCAGGGCGTCGCGCCCTTCCACCATCAGGTCGACCTTTTGCCCCACGGGCAACAGCACCTTGGTGGCCACATGCCCGAACGGCAGGCCGGTGAACACCGGGGTCCTGGTCTTCGTGCGCAACCAGTCCACCACCGTTTGCAGTTTGAAGCCACGGTCGTAACCGGGCACCAGCTTGAAGCGGTTGAACGATCCCAGCAGCACCGCCTTCTGGCGCCCGAGGATGCCCGCGTTGAGCAGCTGCGTGAGCTGGCGCTCGATGCGGTAGGGGTGCTCGTGGGTGTCTTCGAGAAACAGGATGCCGCCGGTGATGGCGGGCAGGTGGGGCGTTCCGACCAGCGAGCAGATCACGTTGAGGTTGCCACCCCACAGGGTTGCCGAACGCACCCGCAGCTCGGGCTGCGCGTCTGCTTTGGCAGGCTTCATGAACGGCAGGTCGGAAGCCGGCAGCCGCCAGCCCGCGCCTTCGCCATGCCCGGCCAGCAAGTCGTCAAAACACGCTTCCATGATGTCGTCCGGCGCCTCGGCACCGAAGTCTTCGCCCAAGGCCGGCCCCGCCCAGGTGCAGGCGCCGGTCTTGGCCAGCAGGGCCATCTGCAAGGCGGTGAAGTCGCTCAGACCCACGAACTGCGTGCCACCCTCAATGGCTTTGGTGAGCTTCTTGAATGGCAGCTCGCCCAGGATGCGGGTGAGCCCGTAACCACCGCGCGAAATGAGCGCCACATGGGCGCCACTGGCTGCGGCACGGCCGATGGCCGCGAGCCGGGTCTCGTCGTCACCGGCAAAACGCATGTGGCTGGTGAGCGCCGCTTCGTCGATTTCGACTTCGTGCCCCAGGGCCTTGAGCCGCGCCACACCTCGGCGGTACGCGGCCTTGTCGCGCACAGCGCTGGAGGGGGAGTAGATGTAGATGTGGCTCATGGGTTCGGGTGCGACAAAAGAGCTCGATTATCGAGGCGCTGCGGCGCCGAAATGGCGCACGGCGGCCTGTGCAATGGCTTCGCCGTGTTCCTGCAAAAAATGCCCGGCCTGCGGCAGCAACATCGGCTCGGGGCAGTGGCGGATCGACCGTTGCAAGGCGCGCATCACCGGCTCTCCCAGCACCGGGTCTTGCTGACCGATGGCCATGAAACTCTGCCCCGTCCACTGGCTGGACCAGAAGTCCTGCGCCTGGCGGCTGATGGCCGCACCGTCGTCGTCCAGGTGCTCGGGAACCAAGGCGGGAAATGCCCGCAGGGCCGCGCGGTGCCCTTTGTCGGGAAACGGTGCGTTGTAGGCGGCGCATTCGTCAGCGCCCATCTGCGGATTGCCACGCGCGAACAGGCGTGCCACGTCGAACGCCGGGTTCTGCGCGCACATGGTTCGCCAGGCCAGAAAACCTGGCGACAAAGGCGTCTCGCCAGTGGCCAGGGTGGTGTTCATCACCAGCAGGCCGCGGTAGCGCTCGGGTGCTTCCATGGGCAGCGTGAGGCCCAGCAGGCCACCCCAGTCCTGCACCACCAGCACCACGTTGCGCAGGTCAAGCCGTGCGATGAATTCGAGCAGCACCTGCCGGTGCCAGCTGAAGCTGTGTGCGCTCTCCTTCTTGGGTTTGTCGCTGCGACCAAAACCGATCATGTCGGGCGCCACCACACGGCCGCCGCTGGCCAGCAGCACCGGGATCATCTTGCGGTAGAGGTAACTCCAGGCCGGGTTGCCGTGCAGGCACAGCCAGGTCAGCGGCGCGTCTGGTGGACCTTCGTCCAGGTAGTGCATGCGCCAGCCGTTCAACGTCGGCAGATCGCTCAGGTAATGGGGTTGCCAGGGGTAGCCGGGGAGATCCTGAAAGCAGGCGTCCGGCGCGCGCAGCGCGTCTTCGCGCAGGGGATGCTGGTTCACACGTCGCTCCTTGAAAAATCCGCGCAGCAGTTCCGCTGCCTCGTCGGCGAGCACGCCGCCTTGCACAACGGTCTGGTGGTTGAGTTGTTCGTGTGCAAAGAGGTTGAGCACCGAACCCGCGGCCCCGGTCTTGGGGTCCGCCGCGCCGAACACCACGCGCGCCAGCCGCGCATGCAGCATGGCGCCACTGCACATGGCGCAGGGCTCCAGCGTCACATACAGGGTGCAACCTTCCAGCCTGTAATTGCCCAGTGCCTGCGCTGCAGAGCGCAGGGCCACGACTTCGGCGTGCGCCGTGGGGTCATGGCCTTCGATCGGGGCGTTGCGGCCGATGGCGATCACCTGACCGTCTTTCACCACCACCGCACCCACCGGCACCTCACCGTCGGCCGCTGCCGCCTTGGCCTGGGCCAGCGCCAGGCGCATGAAATCTTCGTCGGTCGGCGTGAGTGCGGGCATGCCGGCGAGTGTAGGACAGCGCCCCTTTGCACCTGGAGACGGCCGTCCCTCTGGCATCATCGCGGGTTGTTCTGGTTTTCCCTATGTCCACGCCCCTCCTCCACCCCTCCAACCGCCGCTGGGAGCTCGACGCCCTGCGGGGTTTGATGCTCGTGCTGATGACGCTGACCCACATGCCGACGAGTTTCTCGTTGCCGTCGGGCCAGCCCTTCGGCTTCGTATCGGCGGCTGAAGGGTTTGTGTTCCTCTCCGCCTACATGGCCGGTCGTGTCTATGGCAAGCGCGCCCGGCGCGACGGTGTGGTGGCCATGCAGAGCGCGTTCCATGAGCGTGCGCTCAAGCTCTACCTGTGCCAGCTGGCCTTGTTGCTGCTCGCCTTCACGGTGATCGCCTGGCTGGGCGTGCACAACCGCCAGGGCGGTGTGACGGGCCTGCTCGAGTTCTTCTTCATCGATCCACAAGCCGCGGTGGTGGGAGCGGCGCTGCTGCTCTACAACCCGCCGCTGCTGGACATCCTGCCGCTGTACATCGCCCTGATGCTGCTGAGCCCCTGGCTGTTGCGCCGTGGTTTGCGCACGGGTTGGCAAGGCGTGCTCATGGTCAGCGCCCTGCTCTGGCTGGCCGAGCAGTGGGGCCTGGGCCAGGTGTTGTACGAACTTGCCGTGAGCGCCACCGGCCTGCCCATCCCCTACAAGGACATGGGCGCTTTCCATTGGCTGGCCTGGCAGGCGCTGTGGGTGGCGGGCCTGTGGCTGGGCGCCCGCGACAAACCGTTGCCGCGTTTCCCGCTGTGGGTGGTGATCCCGGCCGCGGTGTACGCGGCGGGCATGCTGCTGTGGCGTCAGACCGTGGGCCAGGACCCGATGCCCGGCGTGCCGGCGATTGCGATGTTGCTCGACAAATGGACACTGGGCCCGTTGCGCGTGCTCAATTTCGCCAGTGTCTTCGTGCTGCTGGTGACATTTGGCCCGTGGTTGAAACAGGTGCTTCCGCGGCCTCTGCCGCTGGAGCTGCTGGGCCGGCATTCGCTGTCGGTGTTCTGCGCCCACATCGTGATCGCCTTGTTCACGCTGGCCTTTTTCGGCTCCACCCAGGTGGTGCGACCCTGGAGCGCCGACGTGGCGCTGTTGGCCGGTGCATTCGCCGGGCTCTTTGCCGTGGCGATGGCGCTGGAAGCACAGGCGCAAAGCGGTTGGCGCCAGGTGCTCGCGCGGCGTTCAGGGCCGCAGGTGCGCTGAGACGATCTGGCGCCACAGGCCGTAGCCCTCGGCGCTCAGGTGCAGCTGGTCGCGCACGAACAATTCGGGCCGGGGACGGCCGTCGTTGTCCAGCATGGCGGTGTGCACGTCGATGTAGTCCAGGTTGTCGTGCTGCAGCACATGGGTCTGGATGAGCAGGTTGGCTTCGCGCATGGTGGCCATGAACGCCACGCGTGAAGGGCTGGGTTTGATCGCCATGAAGGCCACGCGCGTGGACGGCAAGGCGCCTTGCACCTGCTGCACGAAACGCTGGAAGTGCCCCAGCAGTTCCAGTGGCGTGCTGCCCTCGTGAATGTCGTTTTCCCCCGCGTACAGCACCACCAGGCGAGGCTGGTAGGGCAACACCAGCCGGTGCACCAGGTCGGCACTCTCGGACAGGCGCGAGCCACCAAAGCCGCGCTTGATCACCACGGCCTGGTCGGCGAAGGTGGTTTCCAGAGCGGTCCAGAAACGGATCGACGAGCTGCCGACAAACAACACGCCACCGGGCGGCGGCATCTGCTGGCGGTCTGCCGCGGCAAAGGCGTCAAGTTCCTTTTTCCAGCGCTGTTCGGTCGCCGAGCTCTGGGCCCACAACGACGCCGGCAGCAGCGCCGCCGCCAGCAGCAATGCACGGCGTTTCACGCGCCCTGCCCTGTCAGGCCCAGGCGGCGCATCCAGCCGGCCAGGGCACGCTCGTTTTCATGGCCGGCTTCGTAGGCCGCGACCATCGCGGCATGAGACTCCGGCCGGTGCTGGTTGAGCTTGACCTTGCACTGCAGATCGACCACGCGCAGTTCGAATGCGTGGATGCCGCCCATCATCTTGTGCTGCCAGTCCTCGGGCAGCGCGCGCCACTGCGCGGCGTAGGCCGGGTCGTGGTCGTGGATGAGGTGCTTGAGCAAGCGATCCTTGTCCTCGAACGACTCAATGAAGCTCACCTGCACCCGGGCATGCACCGCCAGGTAGCTCCAGGTCGGCACGCGGATGAGGTCGGGGTAGACGCGCGGTGTCATGTAGGCCTGCGGGCCCTGGAACACCACCAGGGCGGTGCTGCGCTGGCGCAGAAAGCCCGCGTGTGGATTGGGACGCGCCACATGCCCCAACAAGGTCAGGCCAGCGTCTTCTTCCACCAGGTGCAGCGGCAGTGGCGTGACGAACGGGAACCCCTCGTCGTCGGTGGACACCAGGCTGGCGAAGGGGTGCGCGCGCATGAGTTCGCGGGCAATGGCGGGGTCTTTGGCGGCGAACTGCGGGGGCAGGTACATGGCGGCCTCTTTCGGGCGGTGGACGGACAAGTTTCTGGCGGAGCCGCAGTGTATTCCCGCACTGCAAAGCCGTGCCGCGGTGGGATGATGCGCGCATGTCATTCCTGTACCACCCCGCGTTCCAGAGCCTGGTGCTGCCCTTCGTGCTGGCGCTGGCCATCAGCGCGCTGATGCGTCCCCTGGGCCTGCGCTGGGCCGCGCTGGGTGCAGCGATCGGCCTCGTGCTGACCATGGCCGCCTGGCCCGGGTTCGACTGGCCAGCCACTTCGCGCGTGCAGATGCTGCCCTGGCTTGCCCTCGCCAGCACGCTGCTGGCCGCCCTGGCCATTGCGCTGAAGGCGCCGGGCACCCGCGCCGTCGGACGTCGCCATGGTCTGGTGGTCACCGTGCTGCTCACGCTCGCTGCGATGGCGCTGGCCGGCTGGGGTGCACTGGGTGGCTCGCTGCTGCTGGCCCAGCTGGCCTTGATGCTGGCCTCCGTTTGCGCCGTGGCGGTGTTGTGGGCCTGGCGCGCGGCTTCCGTTTCGCCTGTGTCGTTGCTGCCCTTGTTGCTCACCGGCTTCGGCATCGCGCTGTGCCTGGCCTGGCTGCCGGTGGGAGGCGCTGCTGCTTCGGAAGGGGTCGATGCCGACGATCCGTACTACACGCCCAGCTGGAAGTAGACCTCGCACGGGCGCGGCGTCAAGTCGAGGGCTATTCCGGGCTTTGGCCGGATTCTGGCGCCTTGGCGGGGGCTCGATGCGATGATGTTTCGATGCTGACCACCGTGCAAAACCCCACCTCAACGGCCAGTGATCTTGTCCTGGACGTTCCGCAGGACTGGCCGGGCTTGTGGCTGCAGCTGCTGCGGGCACGCGACGGTGCACCCTCCCCGCAACTGACCCACAGCCCCGAGCACGGCTGGGCGATCGATGGATCCATCGGCGCGCGCGCCTCGGCCCTGTTCGGCCTGTACAAACCCCTGCTCGATGCACGTGCGCGCCAGCGCGGGGTACGCAGTCCGAACCCCTGGGTGGTGGCCCAGCTCGGCCAGAGCCTGGACGGTTTTGTTGCCACGCTCACCGGCGACTCCTACTACGTCAACGGCGCGCACTGCCTCCTGCACCTGCACCGCCTGCGCGCGCTGTGTGACGCGGTGCTGGTGGGTGCCGGCACGGTGGCCACCGACAACCCGCAGCTCACCACACGGCGCGTGCCCGGGCCGCAACCGGTGCGCGTGGTGATGGACCCCGCTGCGCGGCTGGACGGCCTTTCTCGTGTGTTCCGCGACGGCCAGGCATCCACGCTGTGGGTCTGCGACAGCCGCCACGCGGCGCAGGCCCGCTCGCGCCTGGGGTCATCGCCTGCGCGCGCCGAGGTGCTGGCGGTGGACGGCTTGCTGGCCACCGAGCCCACCGCGTGTTACCACCCGCAACGTGCCGTGGCTGCGCTGGCCGCACGCGGATTGAACCTCCTGTTCGTCGAGGGCGGCGGCATCACCGTCTCGCGTTTTTTCACCGCCGGCGCGCTGGACCGCCTGCACCTCGTGGTCGCACCGGTGCTGATCGGCAACGGGCGCCGGGGCCTGCAGGCACCCGCCCACGCGGTGATGGCCGACTGCCCGCGCCCCACGGTGCACACCCTGCCTCTCGGGCAGGACATGCTCTGGGATCTGGAGTTGCGTTCGCCTGTTGCCTAAGCGGGCAGCGCCAGCAGGTCGAGGTGACCCACGCGCAGTTGGCTGTGGGCTGCGATGGCGAGGCGGCGTTTACGCCAGGCTTCGATGGAAGCTGTCGTTGCAGGGCTCTGCTCGCAGGCCGCCGCCAGGCCTTCGATCAAAGCGCATTGCATGGACAGCGCCTGCGGGCAAGTGCGGCCATCCACCCACCAGTCGCTGGCGGCCGTGAACACGCGGTAGCCCGCCGCCTCCAGGGACTGCTTCAGTGCGGCCACCGCTCCGGCGCCCAGCGCCGGACCCAGGCCCTTGTCTTGCCGCTGGTGCTCGCCAAACAAACGATCCACCGTCGCGTCCGCCGGGTCCTCGGGCGCCCACACGTGGCGGCCGTCCACATTCAAGCTCATGAGCAAGGCCACGCCGGATGCGGCACTGGCCGACACCAGCCGGTGCAGCCAGGTGGAGCCCACCAGGTCCAACAAGGCCGAGGCGGTGACGAGGTCGGCCGCGTGCCAGGGCAAGCTTTCAAGCCGAGCCATCAGGTCGATCTGTTGCCGCACGATGTCGGCGTCAAACCCCGGACCGGAAAAGGAAAGCGGTTGATGCAGGCCCTTGTCGGGGCCCGTGTGTGTGCCCTCCACCGCGTTCAAGCGTTCGGGCCAGCAGCGCAGCAGATCCGCATCGTGGTCCACCACCAGCCACTGCTGTGCACCGCCCAGCCGGGGCGCGAGCCAGCGCAGGTTGGCGCCGGTGCCACAGGCCAGGTCGATCACACGCAGGGGTTGTGACGCACCCGCCCGCAACGAGGCCAGCCGACGCACCAACTGGAGCTCATCCGCGGCTGCATCGCGCGCTGTTGCGTCAAACGGCTCGCGCAGTTGCAGCCAGTCGGCGCTGAAGGTGGCGGTGCACACCGGCGTAGCTTCGCCCTGCGGGCTGTGGTGCTCGCCTGATTGGGAACGGCCCGGCGCTGCGTTCATTCCACGCCCTCCAGCACGGTTGCGAATTGCGCGGCCTGCATGGGCCAGGTCGGCAAGCCTGCGGCAGCGGCGCGTGCACCGGCAGCCAGGCGCGCTCGCAGCGCGGCGTCGGACAGCACCTGCGCCAGCGCGGCCTGCAGCGGAGCCACCTCCCCGGCCGGCACGTGCAAGCCGGCGTCGACCGGCAGCGTTTGCGCCAGAGCCCCGGCGTCGCTGGCCACCACCGGCAGCCCGTGCGCGAGGGCCTCGGTGACCACCATGCCGAAGCCCTCGTGCAAGGAGGCCAGGACGAACACGTCGGCCGCGGCAAATTGTTCGCTCAGTGCCCGCGCGTCCAACTCGCCGTGCCACTGCACGCGTTCACCCAGTGGCGCGGCCTGGGCCTGCAGTTGGGTCGCGGTGTCGGGGTCGCGCGTGGCGCTGCCCACGTTGTGCAGCGTCCAGTCCAGATGCGTCAATCCTGCCAGCGCCTGCAGCAGCAGCGCGTGGCCTTTGCGGGCGGTGAGCGTGGCCACGCACAGCAGGCGCACCGGACCTGGCTTGTGCGACCTTGTCGAGGGCAGCGGGACGGGATCGGTGCCGGGTTGAACCACGTCGATCCTGGCCTGCGGCACGCCCATGGCCGCCACGTCGGCCGCGGTGCTGGTGCTGGTCACCACGACCCGACGCACATGCCTGAGCGCTTGCGTTTCGCCAGCGAGCAGGTGCTGGCGAACGCTGTCGGACAAGCCGGTTTCCAGGTGCAGGGGGTGGTGCACCAGCGCCACCCAGCGCAGGCGCTCGGCGTGTTGCGCAGCCAGCTCATGGAGCGCACCGAAGCCCAGGCCATCGGCCACCACCAGCGTGTCATCGGGCAGCGAGGCGACCATCTCGCCGGCCGCCGCCAGCGCGGCCGGGTCCGGGTGCGGCCAGGTGCCGGTGAGCGACAGCACGTCGACCCACCAGCCACTCTCGCGCAAGGCCAGCACCAGCCGGCGGTCGTAGGTGTAGCCGCCGGTGGGCAGGTTCCAGTCGCCCGGGATCAGAAAGCAACAGGCGCGCGGGCCGGGCATGGCGCTCACGCGGTGGCGCGCACGGGCACGGCACCTTCGTACGAGGCCCAGGCCACGTGCGATTCGTTGAGCGTCACGCGGATGTGTTGCACACCCGCCGAACCGGCGGACGGCAAGGCGTTGGCGCCCAGCGCGCCCGCGGCCATGCGCGCGGCCACGCGGTCGAAGATCAGGCGGGCCAGAAACTCGGTGGTGGTGTTGCGGCCATTGAACTGGGGCTCTTCGTCGAGGTTGCGGAAATTGAGCGCAGCGAGCTCTTCACGCAGCACCTGGGTGGCCAGGCCGATGTCGACCACGATGCCGTCGGCGTCCAGCGCCTCGCGGCGCAGCTCCAGGTCCACCACGTAGGTGGCGCCGTGCATGCGCTGCGCGGGGCCGAACACGGCACCCTGGAAGCTGTGGGCGATCATGAAATGGTCTCTGACGTTGACGGCGTACATGGGTGGGTTCTCTTTTCTTCAAGCGGGGTAATCGATGCGGTGGCAGAGGGTGTCGCCACCCCCGGTGGCCAGGCGCTCCAGCACGGTCGGCAATTCGTGAAACGGTGCACTGTGCGTGATGAGGCAGTCCAGCGCCGGATCGGTGAGCAGCGACAGCGCGAGCTCAAGGCGGCGGCGGTGGCTCCAGCGACCGCGCTGCGCTGTGGCCACATGCCCGACCTGCGAACTCTTGAGCGTGAGGCGCTGCGAGTGGAACGCCTCGCCCAGCGGCACGCTCACCGCGCGGTTGCCGTACCAGCTGAGTTCCAGCACGGTGGCCTCGAAGGCGGCGAGCCGCAGCGCGGTCGCCAGTCCCGCGCCCTGCCCGCTAGTGTGCACCACCAGGTCGGCGTCAGGTCGCGCATCCGCCGGCAGCGCGAAGCTGGCGCCGAGAGCCTGGGCCACGTCGGCGCGGCCCGCTTCGGTGTCGACCACCTGCACCTCGCAGCCCGGCAGCCGCGCCGCGAGCCAGGCCACCAGCAGGCCCAGTGTTCCGCCGCCCACCACCGCGATGCGCTCGCCCAGGCGCGGTGATGCGTCCCACAGCGCGTTGATGGCGGTTTCCAGGTTGGCGGCGAGCACGGCGCGAGCGGGTGGAACCCCGGCCGGCAGCGGCAGCACGGCGTCGGCCGGCACCTGGAACACGGTCTGGTGCGGGTACAGGCAGAACACAGTCCGCCCCAATAGCTCGGCGGGCCCTGCCTCGACCACGCCCACGTTCACGTAGCCGTATTTCACCGGGCCTGGAAAGTCGCCTTGCTGGAACGGCGCGCGCATGCGCTGCGCCTCGCTGGCCGGCACCTCACCGCGAAACACCAGTCCCTCGGTGCCCCGGCTCACGCCGGTGTGCAGGGTGCGCACGCGCACCTCGCCATCGGCCAGGGCCGGCAAGGCTTGGTTGCGGACCTCGGCCCGGCCGGGCGCCACGGTCCAGCAGGCCTGGGCCGGTGTGTTCGGTGGGGAAGGAGGAGATGCCATGAACGAAAAGGGATATGCCGTGTCAGAGGGTGAGTGCGTGCCATGATCACCGCGACCGCACGGCCATCTTATGTTGCAGACGATGAAAACCGCAGGCAGCCCACCCTTTACGCCCCAGCCCCGTCAGGACATCGCAGACCGCCAGGGCCTCGCACGCGACGCCGCGCGCGACCTCGCGGCGGTGGCTGCGCTGGTGCTGCTTGCGGCCCTGGGTTTGGCCGGTGTGGCGGGCCTGGGTCTCGACTACACCGCCAAGGCACTGTTGGTGCTTGCGGCGGCTGCATGGCTGCTCTGGCGTGGCCTTGGCGCCCATCCGCATGCGCGCTTTGGCCCCGCCAACCGGGTGACGCTCGTCCGCTTGGGGGCCATGGCCTTGATGGCCGCGCTGGTCGGTGAAGCCCTGCCCCGCGCGCCGCTGGGCGCCATGCCCACTGCCGCGTGGTGGCTGGTGGTCGCAGCCACGTTGACGGCGCTGCTCGACGCGGTGGACGGCGCACTGGCGCGGCGCAGCGGCATGGCGAGCGCCTTCGGCGCGCGATTCGACATGGAGACCGACGCCGCTTTCACCCTGGTGCTGTGTGCGCTGGTGGTGCAGGCGGGTCAGGCCGGTCCGTGGATCCTGGCCAGCGGACTCATGCGCTATGGCTTCGTGGCGGCGGCCTCGGCCTGGCCCTGGTTGGACGGACCCTTGCCGCCGAGCAAACGCCGCCAGACCGTGTGCGTGGTTCAGATCACGACGCTCATCGTCTGCCTCGGGCCCACCGTGCCGCCGATGTTGGCCACCGGCCTGGCCGCGGCCAGCCTGGCCTTGTTGACCCTGTCTTTCGCCACCGATGTGCGAACCCTGGCGCGGCAGCGCCCCACCCCACTGGAGACGTGAACCATGCGTGCCAACCCCCTGAAAACCGCCCTCGTCTGGGCCGCCATCGCGGCCAGTTCCCCACTGTGGATGAGCACGGCCCACGCCCAGGCCGCGCGCTACGAACTCGACCCCGACCACATCACCGTGGCCTTTCTGGTCGACCACATCGGCTACGCCAAGGTGCTCGGGATGTTCCGCTCGGCGCGCGGCAGCTACCGTTTTGACGAAGCCACGGCCACGCTCTCCGAGGTGCGCATCGAGGTGGAAACGGGCAGCGTGTTCACCAACCAGCGCAAGCGCGATGACCACCTCAAGGGACCGGATTTTCTGAACAGCGGCGAGTTTCCCCGGATGGTGTTCACTGCCAGCGGTGCCAAACGCACGGGCGACAAGACGTTCGACATCAGCGGCCAGCTGGAACTGCTGGGCAAGTCGCAGCCGCTCACGCTGCAGGCCACCTGGAACAAGAGTGCCGAGTCCCCGCTGGGCGGCCCGCTGGGCAAGCCCTATGTGATGGGCGTGTCGGCGCGCGGCAGCTTCAAGCGCAGCACCTACGGCATGAACTACGCAGTGGCCAACGGCTGGGTCGGCGACGAGGTGCCGCTCATCATTGAATTCGAGGCCGTGCGCAAGTGAGGTCGGCGCCGCCACCGGCGCTGGGCTGGCTGCTGCGGTTTGTCCTGGCCTTCGGGCTGCTCAACACGCTGCTGACGTTTGAGAACCGCTGGCCCGGTTTCGGCGTGGCCTACATGCCGCGTCTGTCGTTCGAGCTCTGCCTGGCCGTGGTGGCGTTGATGGCCTGGGTGGCGTGGCGAGGCGGCCTTTCCCGGCGGGGAGCCTGGGCGTGGACCGCGGGCTTCCTGGTCCTGGTGGTGGTGCGCTACGCCAACGTCACCGCGCCCGCCGTGATGGGTCGACCGGTCAATGTGTATTGGGACGGGCGCCATGCGGGGGAATTGTTCAAGGTCGCGGTGCAGGCCATGCCGGGCTGGCAGCTGGCTGCAGCGATCGGCGCTGCGGTGGTCGGCGTGCTGCTGCTCACGCTGCTCGTCCGCTGGGTCGTCGGTGCGCTCGCGCTGTCCGTGGCCTGGCCAGCCCCCCGCCCCTGGTTGCTGGCGGGCGCAGGCGCCTGCACCTTGAGCTTCGCCGCCTACGTGCCGGACCAGCGCGACACACGCTGGTTTTTCTCGCTGCCGATCACGCCCACCCTGCTGCTGCAGGGTCAGCTGCTGGCGCGTGTGTGGCTGCCCGGTGAGTCGCGTGCGGCGCTTGGTGCTGGCCCGGGTTTCAACGGCGACCTGTCAGGTCTGGTGGGCGTCAACGGTCCAGCCGATGTGCTGCTGGTGTTCGCCGAGTCCTACGGAAGCATCACCTTCGACGACCCGGCGCAAGCCGCCGCTCTGGCCGGGCCACGCGCCGAACTGGCACAGGCCATCGAAAACGGTGGCCGGTTCGTGGTGTCGGCGCGCGTGACCGCCCCCACCTTCGGCGGCTCGTCGTGGCTCTCACACGCTGCGCTGCTCGCCGGCGTGGACACCCGCGACCCGGCCGACCACGACCTGCTGCTGGCCAGTGACCGGCCCACGCTGGTGCGCCACTTCGCGCGCCACGGCTACCGCACGGTGGGCTGGATGCCCGGTCTCAAACGTCCCTGGCCCGAAGGTGCGTTCTACGGCTTCGACCGCCTGGCCGACGACGCCGGCATCGGTTACCAGGGTCCGGACTTCGGCTACTGGCGCATTCCCGACCAGGCCGCCATGGCGCTGCTGCAGGCGCAGGAGCTTGATCGGACACGCGCCCGAGCACCGCGCTTTGCCGTGTTTGCCACCACCAGCACCCATGCGCCCTTTCACCCGATCGCGCCGTTCGTGAGCGACTGGGCTTCGTTGACAGGCCCCCACGCGTATGCAGGGGTCGCCACAGCTCACACCGACAGGTCGTTGGCACAGGCCATCCCGCAGTACCTCGAAGGCATGCGCTACCAGCATGCGTGGATGACCGACCACCTGCGGCGCCAGGCGTCCCGGCCCGTGGTGATGATCGTGGTGGGCGACCACCAGCCGCCCGGCTTGGTGAGTGGCAGCGGTGCGACCTGGGAGGTGCCCGTGCATGTGGTCAGCGACGATCCCGCGCTGTTGCAACGGTTGCTGGGCAGCGGCTTTGTCCCCGGCCTCACGCCGACCTCAAAAACGCTGGGCAGCATGCCTGCACTGACCTCGGTGTTGCTCAACGCCTTCGACGCGCCGGGTGCTCATGAGACGCTGGGCGAAGCGCATGTCGTCACCCCTCCCGATCCGGCCGGCTCACACCATCGAACGCCGCCGGGCTCCTGAACTCAGCGTGTCAACCACGCGTGCACGTCGCCCGACGGGCCATCGGGCGGCATGGCCCGCAGCCAGGCGCGCATGGCGTCGGCCGACTCACCGTCCGGTTTCAACAAACTCAGCCGTTCGCCCAGCGACACGGCGTAGCGGTAGCGCCCTTCCCCGGCCAGGACTTCCAGCCGGTCGATGCAGCCCAGGGCCACATCGCGCACGGCCGGCAGGAACTCGAACGACACGGCGCCAACCGGCTGGCTCAGGCCCATGAGCACCTCCAGTTCGAAGCCCTCCACATCGATCTTCACGAAGTCGGGCTTGCCGTGCGCGGCGATCAAGGCGTCCAGCGTGGTCACGTCCACCAGCGGGCCGTCTTGCCAATGCACGCCGCGAAACGAAGGCGCCGCGCCGGCGCGCTGGACAAAGTCGGTCGAGAGCGTGGCGACCGTGGGCGTGCGTGGGCTGGACATCAAACGCGCCTGTCCCGGTGCGCGACCGAGCGCCTGAGGCAGCAAGGTCACTTGAGCATCTGCACCGAAGCGGCGTTGCAGCAGCCGAATGAAAGCAGGTTGGGGCTCCAGCGCCACCACCCGTGCCCCCAACTGGCGAAATGCCGCCGTCCGGTTGCCGGCGTGCGCGCCGACATCAAACGCGAGCCCGCCAGCGGGCACGAAGCGCCGGTAAAAGCGCCGCAGCTGTGCGCCCCGCCAGGGAATGCCGCGGTAGACCAGCAGCGAGCGCAGCAGGCCGAACTGGCGATCGAACTGCTCGCCCATGAGGCGGACACCTCACTCCAACTCGATTGTCAATAACTCAGCGCTCTTCGCTCTGTACAGAGGAGAAAACCGAGCCTCGGCGAACGCGAATACTGTCATGTTTACCGCCATTTCTAGAAGTCTCGTGTTGTGGGTCGCCGGGCGCAGCGCGCTCAATGCGGTTGACTCTACTGCAGGTGCCTGCAAGCATCAGCTGACGGTAAAAACTGGGGCGATCTGGCTGGAAGTGACGGTAAATGTGGACTGCTCCTCGGCTGGGACGGCCGTTTGGCCGGGTTCTTCGAGCACGAGGATGGGCGCTCGGCGGGGATCATCTGCGCCATCGACTCGATGTACTGGGCGAAGCGGCCCGGCGACATGTGGTTCAGCAACCCCTCGCGCAGAAGATCTTGCTGGGCGTCGTCGAAGCCGGCCCCGAGGAGCGACACCCAGCCGATGGACTAAAGCTTTTGGGCGCTGTTCTGGCTCGCTTCCGCTCTCGAATTGACTATTCTCAACGCTTCACTTGTTTGTCCTGCAAAAATCAATTCGCATCAATATTAGATACCGGAGGCTTTATGTGGCGACTTGCTGGCAAATTTGTCTTTATCGCGGTGCTCCATTGCGTCGGTGGTGGTGTCGCTGCGGCACCAGTGACTTACAGCTTTTCCACGAGTGCAAGCCCATTTGGGACAACTTCAATTGCAGGTCTTTTTAGCTCCGACGCGGTAATCTCAGGAACATTCGACTTCGATTCAGCCGCTCCTTTCATACAAGATGTTGGAACCGGACTTTCTTACGGCGGCCATAACGCCACAACCGGCAATGCCGCTAGCTTTAGTGAACTGTCCGGTTCCGTATCAGGCTTGTCCTTCTCGGACAAACGAGGCGTTGTCATCGTGGGCAATGACAGATCACCCGCTCCCGGCGCGGTTCCCGTTGATTCATTGGCGCTTTCTGCCGACCCTTCACTCACCAGCACCAGTCCACGTAACCTCGTCGGATTCACAATTGGGGACTACACGCTGGTGAATGTGAGATTGTTTTGGCTGGAGGATCAGAGTGTGCCCGACCTAATTACGGATTTCCTCGACAACGAAGCCCTTCCAGCCACACTGCCAACTTTTGACGGAAGGATGGCGCTCGACTTCGTTCGGACGGGCACGACAACCACATCGCTCGCAGGTTCTGTGTTTTTCGACGGGTTGAACGTTGATGCGTCAACACCTGTCTCAGAACCCGAGACACTCGCGCTGCTGCTGACCGGCCTTGGCTCGATGGTCTTTTGCTCCCGGCGCAAAAGACTTACGGTCATCAAAGCGCATAGCAACGTCCGACTGTCTCAGTAAGTCGTGACGTCTCCCCCGAATTCCGGACTTTTCAAAACTAGGGGGTACGGTTGCTTTCCGGCAAGCCCGAAGGGGCGCAAGGAGAAGCAATGAAGAGGTCGAGATTTTCTGAGGAACAAATCGCCTACGCGCTGCGACTGGCTGGGTCAGGCACACCGGTGGTCGACGTGTGCCGCCAAATCGGAGTGTCCGAGGCGACGTACTACACATGGAAGATGAAGTTCGGGGACCTGACTGCGGAAGTGGATTCTGCGACGTCGGTGGTGGTTTCAAACAGCATGACGGCTCCTTTTTGCGCACGCCCGATACCGTCAGAACAGCCTGACGGTACTTTCTCGGGCGGTGTCGAGGCGCCGCAAATTTACCGACTGTTTTACCGTCAGCCTAATTTTGTACCTGTTGAACGATCTTGATCGACACAGACAGATAAGTTGTTGATTCTTTTGAAGAATCGCCGGTTTGCAGAACGTACTTGAATGGTGCAAACCGATCTTCTTTCATTCCCACTCGATGGTGGCGGGGGGCTTGGAGCTCACGTCGTAGGTCACGCGGTTGATGCCGCGCACTTCGTTGATGATGCGGCTGCTGACCTTCTTGAGCAGCGCGTAAGGCAGCTCGGCCCAGTCGGCGGTCATGAAGTCGCTGGTCTGCACCGCACGCAGGGCCACCACATAGTCGTAAGTGCGGCCGTCGCCCATCACGCCCACGCTTTTGACCGGCAGGAACACGGTGAAGGCCTGGCTGGTGAGGTCGTACCAGCTCTTGCCGCTGGGGTGGTCGATGGTGGAGCGCAGTTCTTCGATGAAGATGGCGTCGGCCCGGCGCAGCAGATCGGCGTATTCCTTCTTCACCTCGCCCAGAATCCGCACGCCCAGACCCGGGCCCGGGAACGGGTGGCGGTAGACCATGTCGTGCGGCAGGCCGAGCGCAACACCAAGTTCGCGCACCTCGTCCTTGAACAGATCGCGCAGCGGCTCCAGCAGCTTCAGGCCCAGTTGCTCAGGCAGGCCACCCACGTTGTGGTGGCTCTTGATGGTCACGGCCTTCTTGCTCTTGGCGCCGCCCGATTCGATCACGTCCGGATAAATAGTGCCTTGTGCCAACCACTTGGCGCCTTTTGTTGATGCACCACTTGAGATGAGCTTGGCGGCTTCGGCCTTGAAAACCTCGACGAATTCGCGGCCGATGATCTTGCGCTTGGCCTCCGGCTCGTTCACACCGGCCAGGTGACCGAGGAACTGGTCGGCCGCGTCCACCCGGATCACCTTGGCGTGCAGCTTGCCGACAAACATGTCCATCACCATGTCGCCTTCGTTCAGGCGCAGCAGGCCATGGTCGACGAACACACAGGTCAGCTGGTCGCCGATGGCGCGGTGGATCAGAGCCGCGGCCACCGACGAATCGACACCACCGGACAGGCCGAGGATGACTTCTTCGTCGCCCACCTGCTCGCGGATCTTCTGCACCGCTTCTTCGATGTGGTCGCGCATCACCCAGTCGGCCCGGGTCGCGCAGATGTCGAGCACGAAACGCTCCAGCATCGCCCGGCCCTGCACGGTGTGCGTGACCTCTGGGTGGAACTGCACCGCGTAGAAATGGCGCGCTTCGTCGGCCATGCCGGCGATGGGGCAGCTGTCGGTGCTGGCCATGAGCTTGAAGCCGGGCGGCAGCTCGGTGACCTTGTCGCCGTGGCTCATCCAGACCTTGAGCATGCCGTGGCCTTCGGGTGTGTGGAAGTCGGCAATGTCCTTGAGCAGCGCGGTGTGACCGCGCGCGCGCACCTCGGCGTAGCCGAACTCGCGCGAGTTCGAACCTTCGACCTTGCCGCCAAGATGCTGTGCCATGGTCTGCATGCCGTAGCAAATGCCCAGAACCGGAATGCCCAACTCGTAGACCACATCAGGCGCCTTGTCGTCCACCTCGTACACGCTGGCGTGGCTGCCGGACAGGATCACGCCCTTGAGCTGGCCATCGGCGGCGAACTCACGAATCCAGTCGCTGCTGACATCGCACGGATGCACTTCGCAGTACACATGCGCTTCGCGCACGCGGCGGGCAATCAGCTGGGTGACCTGTGAACCGAAATCGAGGATGAGGATTTTCTGGTGTTGCATGGCGTTGTCTGGCGGGACTGTTCAGAAAGCAAAAAGGCCGTCCATCAGGACGGCCACTGGCGCATGGGCGCTTATTCAGCTCTGTAGTTCGGGGCTTCCTTGGTGATCTGCACGTCGTGCACATGGCTCTCGCGGATGCCGGCCGAGGTGATCTCGACGAACTCCGCCTTGTGGCGCATGTGCTCGATGCTCGGGCAGCCGCAGTAGCCCATGGCCGCGCGCAGGCCGCCGGCCATCTGGAAAATGATGGAGACGACCGAACCTTTGTAGGGCACACGGCCTTCAATGCCTTCGGGCACCAGCTTGTCGGCGTTGGGGTTGCCGGTGCTGCTTTCCTGGAAATAGCGGTCGGCGCTGCCCTGCTGCATGGCACCGATGGAGCCCATGCCGCGGTAACCCTTGTAGCTGCGGCCCTGGTACAGCACGATCTCGCCCGGCGACTCTTCGGTGCCGGCGAACATGCCGCCCATCATCACGGTGTTGGCGCCAGCGGCGATGGCCTTGGCGATGTCGCCGCTGTAGCGGATGCCGCCGTCGGCGATCATGGGCACGCCCGTGCCTTGCAACGCGGTGGCCACGCTGTCGATGGCCATGATCTGCGGCACGCCCACACCGGCCACGATGCGGGTGGTGCAGATGGAGCCCGGGCCAATGCCGACCTTGACCGCGTCCGCGCCGGCTTCCACCAGCGCCATGGCCGCGCCACCGGTGGCGATGTTGCCGCCGATCACGTCGATCTGCGGGTAATTCTGTTTGACCCAGCGCACGCGGTCGATCACGCCCTTGCTGTGACCGTGTGCGGTGTCGACCACGATGGCGTCCACGCCGGCCTTGACCAGGGCCTCCACGCGCTCTTCGGTGCCTTCGCCCACGCCCACCGCGGCGCCCACGCGCAAGCGGCCCGACGGATCGCGTGCGGCGTTGGGAAAGTTCAACTGCTTGGTGATGTCTTTCACCGTGATCAGGCCCTTGAGCTCAAAACCGTCGTTGACCAGCAGCAGGCGCTCCAGCTTGTGCTTGTTCAGCAAGGTCTTGGCTTCGGCCGGCGTGGTGCCGTCGGGCATGGTGATCAGGCGCTCGCGCGGCGTCATGATCTCGCTGACCGGCAGGTCGTAGCGGGTCTCGAAGCGCAGGTCGCGCCCGGTGACGATGCCGACCACGCGGCCTGCTTCGACCACCGGGAAGCCGGAGATGCCCAGCTCGTCCGAGAGCTTCATGACCTGGCGGATGGTGGTCTGCGGCGAGATCACCACCGGGTCGCGCAGCACGCCCGATTCGTAGCGCTTGACCTTGGCCACCTGGGCCGCCTGCTCTTGCGGTGTGAGGTTCTTGTGGATGATGCCGATGCCGCCTTCCTGGGCGATGGCGATCGCCAGACGGGCTTCAGTGACCGTGTCCATGGCCGCGGAGACCAAGGGCAGGTTGAGCTGGATGTTGCGGGAAAACTGGGTGGCGAGAGAGGTGTCCTTGGGCAGGACCTGGGAGTACGCTGGCACCAGCAACACGTCGTCGAAGGTGAGCGCTTTGCCGAGTAGGCGCATGGGAAAGCTCCAAAAGCGTCGATTGTAGCCGCCCGCCCTGCGGGCAAACCCGCAGGTGGGAACGCACCGGTTTGACCGCTCAGTGCGGAAAAACCACCGCTGCGTCTGCTGGTGCGCCGCCCTGCGTGCATGGAGTGAGGCAGCCTGGGAACTCAGGGCTAAACTCGCGAAATGTCACAAGTCACCACCTCCCAACTGCCCTGGCGCGCGCCCCTGTTGACGGTCTTGCTGCTCGCCTGCAGCTCTGTTGCCATGGCGCAGTGGCAATGGGTCGACAGCACCGGGCGCAAGGTGTTCAGCGACACCCCGCCACCAGCCAGCATCCCGGACAAGAGCATCCTCAAGAAGCCCGGTTCGGGCATGGCCCCGCCGGCAGTGACCGCAGAGCCGGCTGCAACCGCCGCGGCCACCGCCGCACCGGCCGCTCCACAGATCCCCGCCCGCGACACCGAACTCGAAGCGAAGAAGAAGCAGGCCGAGCAGGCCGAAGAGGCCAGGAAGAAGGCCGAAGCAGAGCACGTGGCCAAAGCGCGCGCCGACAACTGCGAACGTGCGCGCAAAGCCAAGATCACGATGGACTCCGGCGTGCGTCTGGCGACCACGAACGCCAAGGGCGAGCGCGAGATCATGGACGACAAGGCCAAGGCCGCTGAGACCCAGCGCATGGAAGGCATCATCCGCAACGACTGCGGGCCCCTGCCCAAACAGTGATCCGCCTCAGCGCGGCAAGTCTTCAGTAGCCGGCCTTGGAGCCGGCTTTTCTTCGCGCGAACAAGCCTGTTCCCCGCGCGCCCTGCCCCACAAAACGCTCCCGGCGAGCCACCTTCGGGTCCACGCGCAACGCCCGGTAGACCTCCAGCCGATCGCCATTGCGCAGAGCATGTTCACGACCCACACGCCGACCCCACACGCCCAGCGTGAGTGCGGGCGTTGCGAGTTCGGGGAAAGCCTTGAGCCATCCCGCCAGTTCCAGCGCCCCATGGGCCGTGCATCCCTCCGGCACGTGCAGATCTAGCTCCAGCACCTCACGCGGTGCCGGCGAAAACATCAGGGTGATGTGCATGCCGGGCTCAGTCCGCGCCGTAGACCTGGTCGGCACGTTTGACGAACGCATCCACCAGGTTGCCGGCGATCTTGTCAAACACCGGGCCGACCAGCGCGGCCAGGGCAGAACTGGAGAAACCGTAGCTCAGTGTGAACTCCACCTTGCAGGCACGCAGCGTGCCGTCACCAAGAGGCGTGAATGCCCAGACGCCATCCAGCTGTGAGAAGGGTCCATCGACCAGCTCCATGAGCACCTTGCGGTCGGTCTCGTGGGTGTTGCGGGTGGTGAAGCTCTGGCGCAGGCCACTGATGGCCATGCCCACGCGAGCCAGCATGCCGTCGTCGTTGAGTTCCAGCACTTCGCCGTGGTCGCACCACGGGAGGAACTGAGGGTAGTGCTCGATGTTGGTGACCAGCGCGAACATTTCATGGGCGCTGTGGGAGAGCAAGACAGACTTGTGAATCGTTTTCATACAATCGAACTCATTGTATTGGCCTGAAACGGCCGCACCTCGCGCGTCATGGCCACCAAAAACAGCAAAGCAACCCCCACCAAAGGCCTCGACAGCCGCATCGCCGACAACAAGAAGGCGTTCTTCAATTACGCCATCGAGGAACGTTTTGAAGCCGGCATGGTGCTCGAAGGGTGGGAGGTGAAGGCCCTGCGCGAAGGCAAGGTGCAGCTCACCGACGGTTATGTGGTCATCCGCAGCGGCGAATTGTTCCTGATCGGCTGCCAGATCAACGCGCTGTACACCGCCTCCACCCATGTCAGCCCGGACTCGGTGCGCACCAAGAAACTGCTGCTGCACAAGGACGAGATACGCCGTCTCATCGGCAAGGTCGAGCAGAAGGGCTACACGCTGGTGCCACTCAACCTGCACTGGAAGAACGGCAAGGTCAAATGTGAACTGGCGCTCGCCAAGGGCAAGGCCGAACACGACAAGCGCGACACCATCAAGGACCGCGAAGGCAAGCGCGAGGTCGATCGCGCCATGAAGTCACGCAACCGCTGAGGCGCAGCAGCGTCTTCTGCGCGGGCGTGTTCAGCGAAGGTGCGCGAGCGGGTGAACCTCCGCAGCCCACGGGCTCTCGAAGAACGCGGCCACCTGCCCTCTTCCCACTTCTTCAATGCGTTCGGGGTTCCATCGCGGCTGGTGGTCCTTGTCCACCGCCAGCGCGCGGATGCCTTCCACGGTTTCGCTGGCCGCGCCCGGGCGCAGGTGGAAGCAGCGGTACACCATGCCGCGCTCCATGCGCAGGTTGTCGGCCAGGCCGAGTCCACGCGCACGGCGCACCTGCTCCAGCACCACATGCAGCATCAGCGGTGAGCGGTGGCGCAGCGTGGCGGCCGTGGCCTTGGCCCATTCGCTGTCGTCCGACTCCAGCGTGGAAATGATGGCGTGCACGTCGGGCAAACCGAACACCCGGTCGATCTCTTTGGCAGGCCAACTGCCCGCGGCCACCGTGATGCTCAGGTGGCTGGCGCACCAGCGCTCCACCGCTGCCCCGTTCTCGAACGGCGTTTGAGCCAGTGAATTCCACAAGCCGACCAGGCGGCCCGAATCGATGAAGCCGTCGGCCAGGCCAGCGGCCATGGCGTCGCGCCCGCCGAGCACCTGGCCGGTGAGTGCGAGGTACTCGCCCAGGCGGCCCGGGCAGCGGCTCAGGAAGTAGCCGCCGCCCACATCGGGAAACAGGCCGATGTGGGTCTCGGGCATGGCGAGCTTGCTGCGTTCGGTGACGATGCGCAGGCTCGCGCCCTGGCTGATGCCCATGCCGCCGCCCATGACGATGCCGTCCATGAACGCGATGTAGGGCTTGCGGTACGTGTGGATCAGGTGGTTGAGCGCGTACTCTTCGGTGAAGAATGCCTCCAGCGACGCGTCGCCCGAGAGCGCGGCCTGGTGGAAGTAGCGGATGTCGCCGCCGGCGCAGAAGCTGCCGAACGGGCCTTCCTTGTTGACACCGCGGATCGCAACGGCCAGCACCTCGTCGTCGTCCCTCCAACGCTCGAGTGCCCGCGTGATGCTGCGGATCATGTCGAGCGACAAGGCGTTGAGGGCCTTGGGCCGGTTGAGCGTGATGCAGCCGACGCGGCCCAGCACTTCGGCGATGACAAGGGTTTCAGGCGCAGGGACGTTCATCGTTGTTCTTCCGAAAAATCGTTCATTGGGGTTGCTGGTCGACCGTCTGGATGCGGGGCGTCCCCGCCCGAGAACGCCAGCCCAGCAACTCGTTGATCACCAGGGCGCCGATCACCAGGCTGCCGCCGCGCAGCACCTCGTCGCCCGGCACTTCGTTGGCCCAGATCCAGGCCAGCAGGATGCCGAAGATCACTTCCAGCAGGGCCAGCAGCGAAACTTCAGGCGCCTTGAGCACGCGCGCGCACACCACCGACAGCGCGCAGGGAATCGCCAGTTGCACGAGACCCAACATGGCCAGCCACGCCACGTCACTCGCGGTGGCTGCAAAAGGCAGCGCGAACGGCAGCGTGAGCAGGGAGGAGATCACGGCACCGAGCAGCACCGAGGGCACGAGATCGATCTTTTCGCCGTGGGTCTGGCTGCGTTGCACCACCGTCCAGTTGATGGCGCCGGCGACGGGCACGCACAAGGCGGTGAGCGAACCCAGCACCAGTCCACCGGTGTCGATCTCGGGATGGGCCAGCGCCTGCACGAACTGGCTGCCGTACATGTAGGCGATGCCGGCGCCGGCGGCCAGGATGGCCAACCAGGTGCGCGCGGCCAGCTGTTGGCCGATGAAGATACGCGCCACCAGCGCGGTGAAGAGCGGCCCCACCGACATGATCACCAGCACGTTGGCCACGCTGGTGAAGGTCAGGGCCAGCATGAAGGCGGTGAACATCACCGACCAGCACACGCCCGAGATCCAGAAGGCCGACGATTCGGGAATCAGGCCCCAATGGTGTTTGAGCCAAATCCGCAGCGAGGGTGCGTCTGTTGACGCAACCAGGTGACCTTGGCGTCGGTCGGCCTGCCGCCAGACGGGCAGGATGACCAGCAAGGACAGCGCGGTGAAGGCGCTGCGCCAGAACGTGACCTCGAACCGCGCCGCCGATTCCAGCTGGCGCGACACCACACCGGCGATCGACCACATCAGTGTGACCGCCAGCATGAGAAAAACCGCCTGGGTGTGCGTCAGGCGGTTGAGGGCTTGAAAAGGCATGGCCAGTTCAGGTCGCAGCAGCCGCAGCACAGAGCCGCGGCCCGCCCGGCTCAGCTTTTGGAGGCTCGCTTGCGGTCGCTTTCCTTCAGGAAGCGCTTGCGCAGACGCACGCTCTTGGGCGTGATTTCGACCAGTTCGTCGTCTTCGATGAATTCCACACCGTACTCGAGGTTGAGGTCAACGGGCGGCGTGATCTTGATAGCGTCTTCCTTGCCGCTGACGCGGAAGTTGGTCAGCTGCTTGGTGCGGGTGGCGTTGACGATCAGGTCGTTGTCGCGGTTGTGGATGCCGACGATCATGCCTTCGTACACCGGGTCGCCGGCGCGCACGAACATGCGGCCGCGGTCGTCGAGCTTGCCCAGGGCGTAGGTGAAGATTTCACCGTCGTCCATGGAGATCAGCACGCCGTTCTTGCGACTGGCGATGTCGCCCTTGTGCGGCTCGTAGCCGTCGAAGATGTTGGCGATCAGGCCGGAACCGCGCGTCAGGTTCAGGAACTCGTTGGTGAAACCGATCAGGCCACGCGCCGGAATGCGGTACTCCAGACGCACGCGGCCACGGCCATCGGGTTCCATGTTGGCCAGTTCGCCCTTGCGCTCGCCCAGTGCCTGCATCACGCCGCCCTGGTGCTGTTCTTCGATGTCGGCCGTCACCATCTCGATGGGCTCGTGGCGCACACCGTCGATGTCGCGGAACACCACGCGTGGCTTGGACACCGCGAGTTCGTAGCCTTCGCGGCGCATGTTTTCCAGCAGGATGGTCAGGTGCAATTCACCGCGGCCCATCACTTCGAAGATGCCGTCTTCGTCGGTTTCCTTCACGCGCAGGGCCACGTTGTGCTGCAGCTCTTTCTGCAGGCGGTCCCAGATCTGGCGGCTGGTCACGTACTTGCCTTCGCGGCCGGCCAGCGGACTGGTGTTCACGCAGAAGTTCATGGTCAGCGTCGGCTCGTCGATCTTGAGCATGGGCAACGGAGCGGGGGTCAGCGGATCGGTCACGGTCACGCCGATGCCGATGTCGGGAATGCCGTTGATCAGCACGATGTCGCCCGGGCCGGCTTCGGTCACCTGCACGCGGTCCAGGCCCTGGAACTTCAGCACCTGGTTGACGCGACCCTTGACGACCTTGCCGTCCACGCCTTCCATCACGACCACGTCCATGTTGGGCTTGATCGTGCCCTGGCTGATGCGGCCCACGCCGATGCGGCCAACGAAGGTGGAAAAGTCGAGTGCGGAAACCTGCAACTGCAGTGGCGCTGCCGGGTCACCGTCCTGCGGCTTCACGTGCTTGAGCACGGTGTTGAACAGGGCCGACATGTCGGGTCCCCACTGCTCGCCCGGTGCGCCTTCGACCAGCGAGGTCCAGCCGTTGATGCCCGAGGCGTACACCACGGGGAAGTCGAGCTGTTCGTCGTTGGCACCGAGCTTGTCGAACAGATCGAACGCGGCGTTGATCACGGCGTCCGGGCGCGCGCCCGGCTTGTCGACCTTGTTAACCACCACGATGGGCTTCAGACCCAGGGCCAGCGCCTTCTTGGTCACGAAGCGCGTCTGCGGCATCGGGCCTTCCTGCGCGTCGATCAGAAGCACCACACCGTCCACCATGGACAGGGCGCGCTCGACTTCACCGCCGAAGTCCGCGTGGCCGGGGGTGTCGACGATGTTGATGTGCGTGCCTTCCCAGCTCACGGCGCAGTTCTTGGCCAGGATGGTGATGCCGCGCTCGCGTTCGATGGCGTTGTTGTCCATCACCGTGTCCACGATCTTTTCGTGTTCGGCGAAGGTGCCCGACTGGCGAAGCAGCTGGTCCACCATGGTGGTTTTGCCATGGTCAACGTGGGCAATGATGGCGATGTTGCGGATTTGTTTGCTCATGATGCGAGTTCCGGTGAGGTTTCCAGGATTTGCTGTATTTCGATGGGGCTCAGCAGCCGCCCCGGGATCAGTTCACCCGCTTGGGTGTGCGCGCTGCCCAGCAGCACGGCTTCTTGTGAAAACGAATCGTCGCCCGAGGGCACGGGGCCGAACACAGCCACACGGTCCTGGTCGATCCAGGCGCCGCGGCGACGCACGCCACTGAGGAAGCGCCCCGCATCCTCGGCGTCCAGCGTGACGGTCTCGTGTCCGCCCAGCAAGGCCTGCACCGGCCACAAAAGCGACATGCGCTCTTGTTCGTCCAGGGCTTCCAGTGCGTCGAGCGTGATGCACTGCGACGCGTCGAACGGACCGGTCTCGGTGCGGCGCAGCATGCTCAGGTGACCGCCGCAGCCCAAGGCCTCGGCGATGTCTTCACCCAGTGTTCGGATGTAGGTGCCCTTGCTGCAACGCACGCGCAGGCGCAGAAACGGCGCGTCCCCCTGCAATTGCATGTCCAGCAGGTCCAGGTCGTGAATGATCACGTGGCGCGCCTCGCGCTCCACCGTCTCACCCTGGCGGGCGTATTCGTACAGCGGCTTGCCGTCCTTCTTCAAGGCGCTGTGCATGGGTGGCACCTGGGCGATCGGACCCATGAACCCGTCGAGCACCTCGACCACCTGCCCCGGCGTGCAAACCACATCGCGGGTCTGGATCACCTCGCCTTCGGCATCTGCGGTGCTGGTCTTCACGCCCAGGCGCACCACGGTCTCGTAGGTTTTGTCGGCGTCGAGGTGGATCTGGCTGAACTTGGTGGCCGCACCGAAACACAGCGGCAGCACACCGCTGGCCAATGGATCGAGCGTGCCGGTGTGACCCGCCTTTTCGGCGCGCAGCAACCACTTCGCTTTTTGCAAAGCCTGGTTGCTGGAGAGACCCAGCGGTTTGTCGAGCAACAGCACCCCATGCACAGGGCGCCGTTGCACCCTCGTGCGTGGCGCGTGCATGTTCACTCTTCCTTTGAACGAGAGGAAACCGCCTTGGAAATCAAGGCGTTCATGTCGGCCGCGCGCTCGGTGGTGCGGTCGAACACGAAGTGCAGCGTGGGCACGGTGTGGATGTGCAGGCGCTTGAACAGGCCGCTGCGCAGGAATCCCGCGGCTGCGTTGAGACCTTCCAGCGTTTCCGCGGGGTCACCGGTGAGCAGGCTGAAGAAGACCTTGGCGTGTGCGTAGTCGGGCGTGACCTCGACCGCATTGATCGTGACCATGCCCACCCGCCGGTCTTTCAACTCGCGCGCGATCAGCTCGGCCAGATCGCGCTGGATCTGGTCGGCCACTCGGAAACCGCGGTTGGGGACGGATGAAGCTTTGCGAGGCATGGTTTACAGCGTCCGCGCCACTTCCTTGACCTCGAAGAATTCGAGCTGGTCGCCTTCTTTGATGTCGTTGTAGTTCTTCAGCTTGATACCGCACTCGAAGCCTTCCTTGACTTCGCGCACGTCGTCCTTGAGCCGCTTGAGGGTGTCGATCTCGCCGGTGTAGATGACCACGTTGTCGCGCAGCAGGCGGAAATGCGCGCTGCGGGTGACTTGGCCGGCCGTGACCATACAGCCCGCAATGGTGCCGATCTTGGTGGCCACGAACACGGTGCGGATCTCGGCCGAGCCGATGACCTCTTCGCGCTTTTCGGGCGCCAGCATGCCGGACATGGCCGCTTTCAACTCATCCACAGCGTCGTAAATGATGTTGTAGTAGCGCAGGTCCACGTCGTTGCCTTCAGCCAGCTTGCGCGCACCCACGTCGGCGCGCACGTTGAAGCCGATGATCACCGCCTTGGAGGCGATGGCCAGGTTCACGTCGGACTCGCTGATACCGCCCACACCTGCGAAGACCAGCTGCACCTTGACCTCGTCGGTCGAGAGCTTGAGCAGCGACTGGGCCAGCGCTTCTTGCGAGCCCTGCACATCGGACTTGACGATGATGGGCAGCAGCTTGACCTCGCCGGCCGACATGTCGGAAAACATGTTCTCCAGCTTGGCGGCTTGCTGGCGGGCCAGCTTGGTGTTGCGGAACTTGCCGGCACGGTAGGTGGCGATTTCGCGCGCACGGCGCTCGTCGGTCATCACCATGAAGTCGTCGCCGGCCTGCGGCACTTCCGACAGACCCTGAATTTCCACCGGGATCGACGGTCCGGCCGCCTTGATCGGCTTGCCGTTCTCGTCCAGCATGGCGCGCACGCGGCCGGAGGTCTGACCCACCAGCACGACGTCGCCGGTCTTGAGCGTGCCGCTCTGCACCAGCACCGTGGCCACCGCACCGCGTCCTTTGTCCAGACGGGCTTCGATCACCAGGCCCTTGGCCATGGATTCCACCGGCGCCTTGAGTTCCAGCACTTCGGCCTGCAACAGCACCTGCTCCAGCAGGGCATCGATGCCCACGCCGGTCTTGGCGGACACGCCCACAAAAGGCACGTCACCACCGAACTCTTCGGGCACGACTTCTTCGGCCACGAGTTCCGAGCGGACCTTTTCCAGGTTGATGCCCGGCTTGTCGATCTTGGTCAGCGCCACGACGATGGGCACGCCCGCCGCCTTGGCGTGTTTGATGGCCTCCTTGGTCTGTGGCATCACGCCGTCGTCGGCCGCGCAGACCAGGATGACGATGTCGGTCGCCTGGGCACCACGGGCACGCATGGCGGTGAAGGCCTCGTGACCCGGGGTGTCGAGGAACGAGATCATGCCGCGCTCGGTCTCGACGTGGTACGCCCCGATGTGCTGCGTGATGCCGCCCGCTTCGCCCGCCGCCACCTTGGCGCGGCGGATGTAGTCCAGCAGCGAGGTCTTGCCGTGGTCCACGTGACCCATGACGGTGACGACGGGGGCGCGCGGCAGCAAGGCATGTTCCTGCTGCGAGGTTTCGTCGTCGGCAAAGGCTTCTGGATCGTCCAGCGCCGCCACCACCGCCTTGTGGCCCAGCTCTTCCACCACGATCATGGCGGTGTCCTGGTCCAGCGGCTGGTTGATGGTGACCATCTGGCCCAGCTTCATCAATTGCTTGATGACCTCGGACGATTTCAGGCTCATCTTGTGAGCCAGTTCAGCCACCGTGATGGTCTCCGGCACGTGGACTTCAATGACCTTGACTTCGGTCGGCGCCACGAAGTTGCTCTGACCCGTGTCGCGCGAATCGCGCGAGTCGCGGCGACCGCGCGGGCCTCCGCGCCAGTTGGTCGAACGCCCGGCGCTGGTGTCGCCACGTGTCTTGATTTCTTTTTTCTTGGCCGCGTCGTCTTTCCAGGTGGACGACAGGTTCTCCGACTTGATCTCTTTCTTGCCGGCCACTCCGACGGCGGCAGCACCAGCGGCGGTGGTGGCGGGCTTGCCGGGTGTGCCGGCGGGCTTGTGCAGCGTGCCCTTGATGCCAGCCTTCGGGTCGACAGGCGCTGGCTCGGGCTTCTTGGCCACCATGGTCTTGGCGGGTGCCGACATCATGGCGCGGATGTTTGCAGCTTCGGCCTCGGCCTTGCGGCGGCGCTCCACCAGATCCTGCGCACGCAGGTCGTCCGCACGTTTGCTCTCGGCGTTGCGGTCGGCGATCACACGGGCGGCTGAATCGCGTTCGAGCGAATCGGTCTTGGCCTTGGCGTCCTTGGCGGTGCGGGCTGCAATGGCTTCGGCGATGCCTTCGGGCGAAGCGGCTTCAGCGGCTGCGCGGGCGGCTGCCTCAGCCGCGTCGGCGGCTGCTGCAGCGGCACGTTCCTGCTCGACAACCGCTTGTGCCAGGCGGGCTTCTTCTGCTTCGCGGGCCTGGCGCTTCTCGTTGAACTCTTCTTCCTGGCGGCGCAGCAGCTCGGCCTGGCGGCGCGCGTCTTCCTCGCGGCGGGCCAGTTCTTCGGTGTCGATCACCGGCGCGGCCGCGACCGGCTCTTCGACCGCTTCGGGCACGGCCACTTCGTCATCACGCTTGATGAAGGTGCGCTTCTTGCGCACTTCCACCTGGATCGTGCGGGCGCGTCCGGTGGAGTCGGCCTGCTTGATTTCGGAGGTCGATTTCTTCACCAGGGTGATTTTCTTGCGCTCGCCGCCGGCCGTGCCGTGGCTGGCTTTGAGGTGGCCCAGCAACGATTGCTTGTCGGATTCGGTGACCGGATCGGTCCCGGACGACTTGGGCACGCCCGCTGCGGAGAGTTGCTCCAGCAGGACGGTGGTGGGCTTGTTCAGCTCGGCAGCCAGTTCGGCGACGGTGGTACTTGTCATAGGTCTCTATTCTCCGATGGGCCTCCGCTGGTCAGGTCGTGGATTGCGCTTCGTCACCGGTGAACCAGTGAGCGCGTGCCAGCATGATCAGCGCGGTGGCCTCTTCAGGCGTCTGTGCGGTGATGTCGGTGAGCTCGTCGGTGGCCAGATCGGCCAGCTCGTCGCGGGTGTGGATGCCGCCGTCGGCCAGCTTGGCGATCAGCTCCGGGGTCACGCCTTCGAGGTCGCGCAGGTCTTGCGAAACTTCTTCGACGCTCTCTTCGCGAGCGATTTCCATGGTCAGCAGGGCATCTTTGGCGCGGGTGCGCAGCTCATTGACCGTGTCCTCGTCAAAAGACTCGATCTCCAGCATTTCCTGCAGCGGCACATAGGCCACTTCTTCGAGGCTGGTGAAGCCTTCTTCGATCAGGATGTCGGCGATCTCCTGGTCCACGTCGAGCTTGGCCATGAAGATCTTGCGGATGCCGTCGGCCTCTTCGGCCTGCTTCTGGGCCGACTCGTCGGCCGTCATGATGTTGATGCGCCAGCCGGTGAGCTCGGACGCCAGGCGCACGTTTTGACCGCCGCGGCCGATGGCGATGGCGAGGTTTTCCTCGTCCACCACCACGTCCATGGCGTGGCGCTCTTCGTCCACCACGATGGAGACCACGTTGGCCGGGGCCAGCGCGCCGATGACGAACTGCGCCGGGTCTTCCGACCAGAGCACGATGTCCACACGCTCGCCGGCAAGTTCGTTGGTCACGCCGTTGACGCGCGAACCGCGCACGCCGACGCAGGTGCCGATGGGGTCGATGCGCCGGTCGTTGGTGTGCACGGCAATCTTGGCGCGTGAACCCGGGTCGCGGGCGCAGGTCTTGATCTCGAGCAGGCCTTGTTCAATTTCGGGCACTTCCTGGCGGAAGAGTTCGATCATGAACGACGGCGCGGAGCGCGACAACAGGATGGGAGCGCCGCGCAGCGTCAGGTCCACGTCCATGATCATGGCGCGCACGCGGTCGCCGGTGCGGAAGTTCTCTTTCGGGATCATCTCGCCGCGCTTGAGGCGGCCTTCAACACGGCCGCTCTCGACGATGAGGTCGCCCTTGTCCATGCGCTTGACGGTGCCCACGAAGATCTTGTCGCCGCGCGACATGAAGTCGTTGAGCAACATTTCGCGCTCGGCGTCGCGGATCTTCTGCAGGATGACCTGCTTGGCGGCCATGGCGCCAATGCGGCCGATCGGCACGCTCTCCACCGGCTTCTCGATGAAGTCGCCTTCTTCGATGTCGGCGAGTTCGTCGCGAGCGTCGGTCAGCAGTTCTTCGGCGTCGGGGTTCTGCAGGCCGGCCTCATCGGGCACGACCAGCCAGCGGCGGAAGGTCTCGTAGGCACCGGTGTCCGGGTCCATGGCCACGCGGATGTCCACGTCGCCCTTGTAGAGTTTTTTGGTGGCCGAGGCCAGCGCCAGTTCCACGGCGCCCAACACGACGTCGCGCTCGACGTTCTTCTCGCGCGAGATCGCATCGATCAGCATCAACATTTCGCGGTTCATTTCACTCGCCCACCTTTCCGAATTGCATGTCCTGGGTCACTTTGATTTCTCTCATTCATCGCTGTCTGAAGCGTTGGCTCCAGGGGCCTGACGGCCCTTGAAATTCACGATCGGCGCCAAGCGCGCCTGCTGGATGTCGTCCAGCGAAAAGGTCATGGCCTGCATGGGCACGGGCGCGCGCTTCTTGCTCACCCGCGCGCCGGGCTTGGGTTCGGGCGCATCGCTCCAGACCACCTGCCACTGCACACCATCGTCGGCACGCTCCAGCGTGCCCCTGAATTTCTTGCGGTTCGCCGCCACGTCGGTTCCGGTGGCGCCGATCGGCGCTTTCAAGGTGAGGTCGATCACGTGACCTTCAAACCTCACATAGTCAATTTCACGTTTGAGTGGCCGGTCAATGCCCGGCGAACCCACTTCGAGGCGGCGGTATTCCAGGCCCTCGACTTCCAGCAGGTATTGCAACTGACGCGTGATTTTTTCGCAATCCTCGACCGTGACAAAACGCTCCACCGGCACGGGCTGGCCCGCAACGGGCGCCTCCCACGGCAGATCGATCGTGACCTTCAGCAAGCCACTGCCCGAGCGCTCCAACTCCACCAGGTCAAAACCCAGTCCGGTAACGGTCTGCTCTACGATCTCTTGCCAAGCCATGCTGATGGTGTCTGCCCAGGGTGGACCAAAGAATCAACCCTGTGGATTACCCCAGGGTCAAAAGCGTTCGGCCAAAAAAAATGGGCCGGTAGTTACCCGCCCATTTGGTCGTGAAGCTCGCATTGTAACGCCTGCAACAGGCGATTGGCAACCCTATCAACAGTTCAATGCTGAACACCGTTCAAATACCCAGAACCCATTGAATGAGGTTCTTTGCCAGAAACCCCAACATGCCGAATGACAGGACCAGAAACAGCACGAAGGTGCCGAACTTGCCGGCCTTGGATTCGCGCGCCAGGTTGAACACGATGAAGAGCATGTACAGGATGAAGGCGCCGACGCCGAAGGTCAGGCCGAACTGGGCGATCTGGCCTTCGGTGTAGCCGAACAGGGTGTTGCCCATGGCTCAGCGCCCCATCCGATGGGCGGTCAGGTCGCGGTAGGCGTGCCAGCTGGCGTGGGCCAGCAGCGGGATCAGCACAATGAGCCCGAGCAAGGCGGTGAGCATGCCCAGTCCGACCAGCAGGGCAATCACCACCGCCCACAACGCCATGGGCCCGGGATGGCTGGCCACGGCGCGCCAGCTCTCCGTCACTGCCTCCATCACCGAGACGCGGGTGTCCACCAGCATGGGCAGGGCCACCACGGTGGACGCGAACACGGGCGCTGCGAGCAAGGCGCCGAGCAACAGCCAGACCTCGAACAGGCCGATTTCGCGCACCAGCACGACGTGACGCAGGAAATCCACCGGCTTGAGGATGGGCACGGGCGACCACAGCGTGATGAGTCCGGCCGAGGTCAGCACCCAGCCCGTGCCGGCCAAGCCCAGCAGCAGGCCGAACTTCACCAAACGGCCATCGCCCGAGCGCCAGAGCTCAACCACCTCGCCCAGGCCGGCGCTGCGCTGGCGGCTGACCTGGTAGAGCCCGGTGGCGAGGATGGGCGCGACGATGAGAAAGCCCGAGAAGGCACCGGCCAGCAGCCAGAACTGGTCACGTGCAGCCCAGAGCAGCAGCCAGCCAAAGGCGGTGAGCAGCAAGCCGTGTACCAGGCCCGGTACCGGGTTGCGCCGCAGGTCGGCCCAGCCCAGAGCCAGCCAGCGCCCAGGCGACCGAAGCGAGACAGGGCGTGTGGAAGCGAGAGAGGAATCGGTCATGAGCGTCGGTTATACGCCGCCCATCTCGTCAGCAGCCTGACGCAAGTCAAGCCTTTGAGCGCATCAGGCGGCGGCCTGCACCAAGGTGCGGGTGTAAGGGTGCTCGGGGGCGCGCAGCACCTGCTCAACCGGGCCACTTTCGACCACCTCACCGTCCTTCATCACGATCACATGATGCGCCATGGCCTGGATCACATCCACGTCGTGCGTGATCAGCAAGTAGCTCAGGCCGCGTTCGCGCTGCAGGCGCTGCAGCAGGGCCAGCACCTGCTTCTGAACGGTGACATCCAGCGCGCTGGTGGGCTCATCGAGCACGAGCAGTTGTGGATCGATGATGAGCGCGCGGGCGATGGCCAGTCGCTGACGCTGGCCACCCGAAAATTCGTGCGGGTAGCGCTGCAACCAGTCGCCACCGCGCCGCGGGTCGTCCACCAGGCCCACATCGGCCAGTGCCTTGACCACGCGCTCACGGCGTTGCGCCACGGAAAGCCCAGGCTGGTGCACCAGCAGTCCTTCGCCCACGATCTGTTCGATGGTCATGCGCGGGGACAGCGATGAAAACGGATCCTGGAACACGACTTGCACCCGCTGGCGCAGCGCCCTGCTCTCGCCACTCTTCAAAGCTTGCGTCCAGTCGGATCCTGTGACCTGCAAGTTGCCTTGGTAGGGCAGCAAACCCAGCGCGGCGAGCGCAAGCGTGGACTTGCCCGAGCCCGATTCGCCAATCACGCCCAGCGTCTGACCCGGCGCCACGTCCAGGTCGGCGCCCTGGACCGCGACGAACTCACCTTTCTTGAACCAACCCGTCAGGCCGGGCAGTGGAACGGGATAACCCACGCGCAGGCCGCGGGCTTGCAGCACCGGCGTGGCATCGGCGGCGGGCGGCTGGGCCGGCGCCACGTCGCGCTCGGGTTTGCTCGCCAACAGCATCTGGGTATAGGCGTGCTGCGGCGCGGCAAACACGTCGCTCACTGCGCCCTGCTCCACCAGATGACCCTGCTCCATCACGGCCACGCGGTCGGCGAATCGGCGCACCAGGTTCAGGTCGTGCGTGATCAGCAACACCGCCATGCCGTGCTGGCGCTGCAAATCTGCCAGAAGATCCAATATCTGGCCACGCAGGCTCACATCCAACGCGGTGGTGGGCTCGTCGGCCAGCAGCAGCTTGGGCGCACTGGCCAGGGCCATGGCGATCATGGCGCGCTGGCGCTGGCCGCCGCTGAGCTGGTGCGGGAAGGCATCGGCGCGGCGCGCCGGCTCCGGGATGCCGGTGGAGGCCAGCAGCTCGATGGTGGACGCGAGCGCCTGACGCGGCGTGAGGCCCTTTTTGAGCTGCAAGACCTCGCCGATCTGGTCGCCCACGGTGTAGAGCGGGTTCAGCGCCGTCATGGGTTCCTGAAAAATGATCGCCACCTCGTCACCGCGCACACCGCGCAGCTGGTGTTCGGTCAACTGCAGCAGATCGCGTCCATTGAGCAGCGCCGAGCCACTCACGTCGGCGTTGTGCACCAGGCGCAGCAGCGAGAGCGCCGAGACCGTTTTTCCCGAGCCGGATTCGCCCACCAGCGCGAGCTTTTCGCCCGCCTTGATGGAAAAGTCGATGCCGTGAACGACTTCCTGGCCGCCGAACGAGACGCGCAGGCCTTTGACGTTGAGGAGCGTGGGGCCGGGCCCCGCCGCCGGGCCGCCCCAAGGCCGGGCAGCCCCCTCGGGGGGCAGCGAACCTCGCGAAGCGGGGAGCGTGGGGGCCGTCATTTGTCGGCCTTTCTCGGATCGAGCGCATCGCGCAGCGCATCGCCCATGAAGGTCAGCAGCAGCAGCGTGATCACCAGGACCGCGAAGGTGGAGAGTGAAATCCACCAGGCGTCGATGTTGTTTTTGCCCTGGCTCAGCAGTTCACCCAGCGAGGGCGTGCCGGGCGGCACACCCAGGCCCAGAAAGTCGAGCGAGGTCAGCGCCAGGATCGCCGCGCTCATGCGGAACGGCAGGAAGGTGACCACCGGCGTGAGGCTGTTGGGAAGCACGTGGCGCCAGATGATCTGCCAGTTGGACAGGCCCAGCGCGCGCGCGGCACGCACGTAGTCGAGCTGGCGGTTGCGCAGAAACTCGGCGCGCACGTAGTCACTCAGACCCATCCAGCCGAACAGGCTGAGCAGGATCAACAACAGGCTGATGCTGGGCGCGAACACGGCCGAAAAGATGATGAGCAAATACAACTCCGGCATGGAGCCCCAGATTTCGATGAAGCGCTGGAAGGCGAGATCGGTCTTGCCGCCGAAAAAACCCTGGATGGCGCCGGTGACCACACCCAGCAACACACCGATGACGGTGAGCGCCAGTGCGAACAGCACGCTCACGCGAAAACCGTAGATCAGTTGCGCCAGCAGGTCGCGGCCGCGGTCGTCGGTACCGAACAGGTTGTCCAGCCTCGGCGGCGAAGGATTGGGCAGCTTGGCGAAGTAGTTCAGTGTCTGCGGGCCATACGGATTGGGTGCGTAGATGGCCCAGTTGTCGCCTTGGGTGATCTGCTCGCGGATGAAGGGATCGAGGTAGTCGGTGGTGGTGTCGAAGTCGCCGCCGAACACGGTTTCTGCATAGTCCTTGACCATGGGGAAATAGGTGGTGCCTTCGTAGCGCACGACCAAGGGCCGGTCGTTCGACAGCACCTCGGCGAACAAGCTGCCGACCACCAGCAGGCAGAACAGCACGAGGCTCCAGTAGCCCAGACGGTTGCGCTTGAAGCGCCGCCAGGCGCGCGCGCTCGGGGACAACGACGGTGTCACGGCTTCAGTCGAATTTGACACGCGGGTCCACCCAGACATAACAGAGGTCGGAAATCAGCTTGGTCACCAGGCCGATGAGCGTGAAAAAGAACAAAGTACCGAGCACCACCGGGTAGTCGCGCCGGATCACACTTTCGTAGCTCAGCAAACCCAGACCGTCGAGCGAAAAAAGCGTTTCGATCAACAACGACCCCGCGAAGAAAGCGCCGATGAAGGCCGACGGAAAGCCCGTGACGATGGGAATGAGCGCATTGCGGAAGATGTGTTTCCACAGCACCTGCCGCTCGCTCAGGCCTTTGGCGCGCGCTGTCATCACGTACTGCTTGCGGATCTCTTCCAGGAACGCGTTCTTGGTCAGCATGGCCGTGACCGCAAAACTGCCCAGCACCATGGCGGTGACCGGCAAGGTGATGTGCCACAGGTAGTCGACGATGCGGGCGCCCCAGCTGAGTTCTTCCCAGTTGGAGGACGTGAGGCCGCGCAGCGGGAACCACTGCAACTGCCCGCCAAAGATCACCAGCAGCGCGACACCCAGCACGAAGCCGGGGATGGCGTAGCCAATGAGCACGAGCAAGGTGGTGACCAGATCGAAGCGCGAGCCGGCGCGCACCGCCTTGGCCACGCCCAGCGGCACGGCCACGCCGTAGCTGATGAGGAAGGTCCACAGGCCCAGCGTGATGGAGACCGGCAGTTTCTCCATGATGAGTTCGGACACCGCCTTGTTCTGGAAAAAGCTGGTGCCCAGGTCGAAGCGCGCGAACTGGCCGAGCATCTGGAAGAAGCGCTCATGCGCGGGTTTGTCGAAGCCGTAGAGGGCCTTGATCTGCTCGATGCGTTTGGGGTCAACACCCTGTGCGCCTCGGTACACCGAACCACCTTCGGCCCCCGCTGCGCCGGCACCCGCACGGGCTTCGGCGAGATACTGATCCACCGGCCCACCCGGCACGAACTGGATCACCACGAAGGTCAGCAGCAGCACCCCGAACAGCGTCGGGATCATCAGCAGGAGGCGTTTGAGGATGTAGACCCACATGGTGCGTCAGTCCCTTCGAGGTGAGAGGGCCGCCGCGCCGGGCCGCCCCAAGCAAGGCCAGCCCCCTCGGGGGGCAGCGATCCGCGCAGCGGTGGAGCGAGGGGGCATCATTTCTGAGCCCACCAAGTGTCGATGGCCCACACCTCACCTGATGCGTAAGGCGGCATGTCCTTTGGACGAGCCAGTCGCCACGCGTTGTAAGCCATGCGGTGCGTCGTGGCCGACCACTGCGGGATCAGCACATGGCTGTGGGTGATGGCGCGGTCGAGCGCGCGGCAGGCCGCCAGGAACTCGGGCTGCGTGGGTGCTTCGATCATGCGTTCGATCAACGCGTCCACGGCGGGGTTGGCGATGCCGGTGTGGTTGCCCGAGTCTTCAGTTTTGGCCGCCGCGCTGCCGAACAGGTCAGCGTACTCGGCACCCGGGTTGTTGGTACCGCCATAGGCCAGCGAGACGATGTCGAAATCGAAACTGCGCAGGCGCTGCTGGTAGAGCGCAAAGTCCACCGGGCGAAACTTGAGCTCGACCCCGAGCTTGGTCAGGTTGCGTATCCACGGTGTGACCACACGCGCGCCGGTCTCGTTGCTGTCCAGGTACTCGAGCACCATGGCCTGGCCTTGCGCGTTGCGCAACTGGCCGCCCTGAACCGTCCAGCCGGCCTCGCGCAGCAAGGCCTTCGCACGCTTGAGGTTGCCGCGCAGGGAGTTCGCTCCATCGGTTCGAGGCGCCGCGTACACCGGACCGAACACAGCGGGCGGCAACTGCTTGCGCCAGGGCTCCAGCAAAGCCAGCTCTTCGGGCGATGGCGTGCCCTGCGGCGAACAATCGGTGTTTCCGAACAGGCCCTGCACGCGCTGGTAGGCGTTGTAGAACATCTGCCGGTTCATCCACTCGTAGTCCATCGCCAGGCCCAGCGCCTCTCGCACGCGGATGTCGTCCAACGGCGGGCGGCGCGTGTTGAGCACATAACTTTGAAAGCCGGTGGGCAGACGGTGCGTGAACTCGCCTTTGACGAGTTCACCCGTGTCGAACTTCTTGCCGTTGACGCGGCGCGCCCAGTCGCCGGCCGAGAAAAAGCGCATGAGATCGAACTCGCCGGCCTTCAGGGCTTCGAGCTTGGCCGTGTTGTCCTTGTAGATCTTGACGACGATGCGGTCGAAGTTGGCGGTGCCGCGGCGCACCGGCAAGTCCCGCGCCCAGTAGGCCGGGTCGCGCACATAGGTGATGTCCTTGCCGAATTGCACCGGGCCGATTTTGTAGGGCCCGCTTCCGATGGGAATGTCGGTCACGACCTGGTCGAAGGTCTTGCGTTGTCCGGTCTTGGGATCCACCGAGTTGCCCCAGGCCCGGCTGAACACCGGCAGACCGCCCACGGTCAGCGGCAGTTCGCGGTTGGGCTTCTTGAAGCGGTAACGCACCGTGCGTTCGCCCAGCACGTCCAGCCCGGCCACGTCCTGCAAGACGGTCTTGAAGGCGGGTGAGGTGTGCGGACCCATGAGCGTGTCGAAGCTGTGCTTCACGTCGGCGGCGAGCACCGGATCGCCGTTGTGGAAGCGCGCGGTGTCACGCAACTTGAACGTGACCGACAGGCCATCGGGCGCGGTGGCCACATCTTCGGCAAGCAAACCGTACGCGGCGCCGTTTTCGTCCAGCGCACCGGTGAGCAAGGAGTCGAACATGAGGTCCGACAAATACGCCGGGGCGCTGCCACGCAGCGTGAAGGGGTTGTATTTGTCGAAGGTGGACAGCCGCAGGTTGCTCACCAGCCGCAGCTCTCCGCCCTTGGGAGCGGTGGGGTTGACGTAGTCGAAATGCGTGAAGCCCTCGGGGTACTTGAGCTGGCCCCACAGCGCGTAACCGTGAGCCGCCCAAGCGAGCGGGCTGAGGAGCATCAGCAACGCGGCCAGGGACGTCGAGACGAGTCGGTGGCCGGGGCGGATGCGGGAGAAGTGCATGCGACAATTCTGAAGGATTTTTCATTGGAGACAGAAACATGGGTTTTCTCACTGGCAAGAAATTGCTGATCACGGGCGTGCTGTCCAACCGGTCCATCGCTTACGGCATCGCCAGGGCCTGCCACCAGCAGGGTGCCGAGCTCGCATTCAGCTATGTCGGCGAGCGCTTCAAGGACCGCATCACCGAGTTCGCGGCCGACTTTGACTCCAAACTCATCTTTGACTGCGACGTGGGTGACGATGCCCAGATCGAGAAACTGTTTGCCGACCTGGCGCAGGTGTGGCCCAAGTTCGACGGCTTCGTGCACAGCATCGGCTTCGCCCCGCGCGAAGCCATTGCCGGCGACTTTCTGGATGGTCTGACGCGCGAGAACTTCCGCATCGCCCACGACATCAGCGCCTACAGCTTCCCGGCCATGGCCAAGGCCGCGCTGCCCATGCTCAACGAGAAGTCGGCCCTGCTCACCCTCACCTACCTCGGCGCCCTGCGCGCCGTGCCCAACTACAACACCATGGGCCTGGCCAAGGCCAGCCTGGAAGCCTCGGTGCGTTACCTGGCCGAGTCGCTCGGCCCCAAGGGCATGCGCGTCAACGGCATCAGTGCCGGCCCCATCAAGACCCTGGCCGCCAGCGGCATCAAGGACTTCGGCAAGCTGCTGAACATGGTCGCCAGCGCCTCGCCGATCCGCCGCAATGTGACCATCGAAGACGTGGGCAACGTGGCCGCCTTTTTGCTGAGCGATCTGGCCGGTGGCGTGACCGCCGAGATCACCTATGTGGACGGTGGCTACAGCCACACCACGGGCGTGAGCCGCGACAGCGAAGCGCTGAGCTGATCCCTTTGCGCTTCGGGGAGCGTTGTGAAGCGGCGCGAACTGCTCGGCGTGCTGGGCCTCCTTTGGGCTGGCCTGTCCGGTGCTTCGCGGGCTGGCGACACTCCCGCCTTGATGCTCGCCAAGGTCTACCGACCCGGTGTGCCGCTGCGCGACTACTGGCTGAGTGAAAAATACGACGGCCTGCGCGCCTGCTGGGATGGCCAGCGGCTGCTGACCCGGGGCGGTGAGGCCATCACCGCACCCGACTGGTTCACGGCCGGCTGGTCCGCCGAGTCCATGGACGGTGAACTCTGGATCGGCCGCGGGCGTTTTGAAGAGACGCTCTCCACGGTGCGCCGACTGACCCCTGGCGAAGATGCGTGGCGGCGGGTTCGCTTCATGGTGTTCGACTTGCCCGCCCACCCGGGGCGTTTCACCGAACGCATCCAGGCCTACCAGACGCTTGTGAAAAGACTCAACCAGCCCTGGGTGCAGGCCGTCGCTCAAGAGCGCGTCGCCAGCAACGCCGAGTTGATGGCCCGACTGGACCGTCTGGTGAAAGCCGGCGGCGAGGGTCTGATGCTGCACCGGGGCGATTCGTTCTACCGCGCCGAGTGGAACGACGAGCTGCTGAAGGTGAAGACGCACGAAGACGCCGAGGCCCGCGTGCTGCAGCACCTGCCGGGCCAGGGCCGCCACGCCGGCCGCCTGGGTGCCCTGCTGGTCGAAACGCCCGAGGGCGCCAGGTTCCGCCTGGGCACCGGCTTCTCCGATGCCCAGCGTGACCATCCACCCGCGGTGGGCGAATGGGTCACCTACCGCTTTCGCGGCGTCAATGGGAGCGGCGTGCCGCGCTTCGCCAGTTTCGTGCGGGTGCGGCCTGACGCACCACGCTGATCAGGCCTTGACGCAGTCGGCGAAGTAACGCTTCCTGCCGTCATCGCCGACCATTTCCACCAGACCGTGGATGTCGGTCTCGAAGCCCGGGCACTGGGCGTTGAACTCGCGCGCGAACTTGAGGTAGTCGACGATCTTCTTGTTGAACACCTCGCCCGGGATCAGCAGCGGGATGCCCGGCGGGTACGGCGTGACCAGGCTGGTGGTGATGCGGCCTTCGAGCTCGTCGATCGGCACACGCTCGGTGGTGCGCTGCGCGATGTGCGCGAACGCGTCGGTTGGTTTCATGGCCGGCGTGAGGTCGCTCAGGTACATCTCGGTCGTGAGGCGCGCGATGTCGTAGCGGGCGTAGAGCTCGTGCACGTGCTGGCACAGATCGCGCAGGCCCATCTGCTCGTAGCGCGGGTGCTTCTGGCAGAACTCCGGCAGGATGCGCCACATCGGCTGGTTCTTGGCGTAGTCGTCCTTGAACTGCTGCAGCGCGGTCAGCAGCGTGTTCCAGCGGCCCTTGGTGATGCCGATGGTGAACATGATGAAGAAGCTGTACAGGCCGGTCTTCTCCACCACCACACCGTGCTCGGCGAGAAACTTGGTGACGATGGATGCCGGGATGCCTTCGGGCTCGAAACGGCCGTCCAGGTTCAGGCCCGGGGTGACGATGGTGGCCTTGATCGGGTCCAGCATGTTGAAGCCCGGCGCCATGTCGCCAAAGCCGTGCCATTCCTTGGCGGTGGCCTGTGAGCCCGCCGGATCGGGGTTGAGCACCCAGTCGATGGCCTCGCCCATGCCTTCTTCGGCCAGGTCGTCCGGACCCCAAACCTTGAACCACCAGTCGTCGTCGCCGAACTCGGCGTCGATCTTGCGCATGGCGCGGCGGAAATCGAGCGCTTCAAAGATGCTCTCCTCCACCAGCGCCTTGCCGCCGGGCGGCTCCATCATGGCCGCGGCCACGTCGCAGCTGGCGATGATGGCGTACTGGGGGCTGGTGCTGGTGTGCATCAGGTAAGCCTCGTTGAAGAGGTGGCGGTCGAGCTTGACGTTCTGCGAGTCCTGCACGAGCACGTGGCTGGCCTGGCTGATCCCGGCGAGCAGCTTGTGGATGGACTGGGTGGCGTACACCACCGACTCCATGGGGCGCACGCGCTTTTTGCCCATGGCGTGGAAGTTGCCGTAGAACGGGTGGAAGGCCGCGTGCGGCAACCAGGCTTCGTCAAAGTGCAGGTTGGCCACGTAACCGTCGAGCATCTGCTTGATGGCTTCGGTGTTGTAGAGCACGCCGTCGTAGGTGGACTGGGTGAGTGTGAGCACGCGGGGCTTGACCGCGTCGGCGTCCACGCCGGCCAGCAGCGGGTTGGCGCGGATCTTGGCCTTGATTGCGTCGATCTCGAACTCGCTCTGCGGGATCGGGCCGATGATGCCGTAATGGTTGCGCGTGGGCTTCAGGAAGACGGGGATAGCGCCCGTCATGATGATGCTGTGCAGGATGGACTTGTGGCAGTTGCGGTCCACCACCACCACGTCGCCCGGCGCCACCGTGTGGTGCCAGACCATCTTGTTGCTGGTGCTGGTGCCGTTGGTCACGAAAAAGCAGTGGTCGGCGTTGAAGATGCGCGCCGCGTTGCGCTCGCTCGCACCAATGGCGCCGTTGTGGTCCAGCAATTGGCCCAGTTCTTCCACCGCGTTGCACACGTCGGCGCGCAGCATGTTTTCACCGAAGAACTGGTGGAACATCTGGCCCACCGGGCTCTTGAGGAACGCCACACCACCCGAGTGACCCGGGCAATGCCACGAATACGAACCGTCTTCGGCGTAGTCGAGCAGGGCCTTGAAGAACGGCGGCTGGATGCCTTCAAGGTAGCTTTTGGCCTCGCGGATGATGTGGCGCGCCACGAACTCGGGCGTGTCCTCGAACATGTGGATGAAGCCGTGCAGCTCGCGCAGGATGTCGTTGGGCAGATGCCGGCTGGTCTTGGTTTCGCCGTAGATGTAGATCGGCACATCCGAGTTCTTGCGCCGCACCTCGTCGATGAAGTTGCGCAGGTTGAGCACGACCGGGTCGAGGTCTGCGCCATGGCTGAATTCTTCGTCGTCGATCGACAGGATGAACGCGCTGGCCCGGCTCTGCTGCTGGGCGAACTGGCTCATGTCGCCGTAGCTGGTCACACCCACCACCTCGAAGCCCTCGACCTCGATGGCCTGCGCCAAAGCGCGAATGCCCAGACCCGAGGTGTTTTCGGAGCGGAAGTCCTCGTCGATGATGACGATGGGGAAACGGAATTTCATGAGGTTCTCCAGCCGCCGGAGCGGCCATCGGGCAAAAGGGTGCGGGTCGTGCGCATGCCACCAAAGGCAAAGCAGGCGCGAAGTGTACGGACAACGTGTGTCCGGGTCCGGGCGACGCCACTCATTTGCCGCAAAATGTGGCGTTGGTCAGACAAACGCCACCCTCGGCCCCAGCGGAGCGGTGGGCACACCGGCCAGAACCATCCATTCAAGCAACGGGAGCAGGCATGTCGGATTCAACACTGTGGTGGCTGCTGGCGGGGTCCACCGTCGCACTCGAACTGTTCACGGGCACGTTTTACCTGCTCATGCTGGCGGTGGGCATGGCCGCGGGCGCCATGGCCGCTCATGCCGGCCTGGGGATGGTTGGCCAGTTGCTCGTTGCCGCGATCACCGGCTCGGCGGCCGTGGTGGCCTGGTATTTCATCAAGAAGCGGCGCGACAGCGACCCGTCGGTGCGCGCCCTGCGCAGCGTGAACCTCGATGTGGGCGAGATCCTGCAGATCGACGAATGGAACGTCGATGGCACCGCCAGCGTCAAATACCGGGGCGCCCAGTGGACCGCCATCCACCGTCCGGGCAACACGCCCACACCCGGCAGCTACCGTGTGGCCGAGCTCGTGGGCAGCCGCCTGCTGGTCGACAAGGTCTGACCCCGGACAGCTTGGCGCGCCTGCGCTACCCTCACCACTCTCCAACCTCATCGAGAACCGCCCGCCATGGAAATCGCCATCCTCCTGCTCATCGTTGCTGCCATCTTCATCACGCGTTCCGTCAAGGTGGTGCCGCAGCAGAACGCCTGGGTGGTCGAGCGCCTGGGCAAGTACCACTCATCGCTGGCACCGGGCCTGAATTTTCTGGTGCCCTTCATCGACAAGGTGGCCTACAAGCACAGCCTGAAGGAAATCCCGCTGGATGTGCCCAGCCAGGTGTGCATCACGCGCGACAACACCCAGCTGCAGGTCGACGGCATCCTGTACTTCCAGGTCACCGATCCGATGCGCGCGAGCTATGGCTCGTCCAACTACATCGTCGCCGTGACCCAGCTGGCCCAGACCTCGCTGCGTTCGGTGATCGGCAAACTCGAACTCGACAAGACGTTCGAGGAACGCGACATCATCAACGCCCAGGTGGTGCACGCCATCGACGAGGCCGCGCTGAACTGGGGTGTGAAGGTGCTGCGATACGAAATCAAGGACCTCACCCCGCCGAAAGAGATCTTGCTGGCCATGCAGGCCCAGATCACCGCCGAGCGCGAGAAGCGCGCGCTGATTGCGGCCTCCGAAGGTCGCCGTCAGGAGCAGATCAACATCGCCACCGGTGAGCGCGAGGCTTTCATCGCCCGATCCGAAGGTGAGAAGCAAGCCGAGATCAACAATGCACAGGGCGAAGCGTCGGCCATTCTGGCGGTGGCCGAGGCCACCGCAGAAGCCATCCGTGTGGTGGCCGAAGCCATCCGCCAGCCGGGTGGCCAGGAAGCCGTGCAGCTCAAGGTGGCCGAGCGCGCGGTGGATGCTTACAGCAAGGTTGCTGCCGACGCCACCACCACGCTCATCGTGCCAAGCAACATGACGGAGGTGTCTGCCCTGATTGCGTCCGCCATGAAAATGGTCGGCGCCACCAAGACCCCGTGAACTTTCTGCAGATCGAACAACCATGACCACCGCCCGCAACGTCCTTGGCACCGAGCTGCTGCCCTGCTCGTACGACCCACTCACCGGCTTCTACCGCGACGGCTGCTGCGAGACCGGCCCCGACGACCATGGCACCCACGTCGTGTGCGCACGTGTGACGGCGACCTTTCTCGAGTTCTCGAGAGAGCGCGGCAACGACCTGAGCACGCCGCGGCCCGAATGGCGCTTCGCCGGCCTCAAGCCGGGCGATCGCTGGTGCCTGTGCGTGCAGCGCTGGAAAGAGGCCTTGCAAGCCGGCGTGGCCCCACCCGTGGTGCTGGAGAGCACCAACGCCACCACCTTGCAACACGTTTCACTGGAGGTTCTGCAACAACACGCCTGGCACAAGACCGCCGATGGCAGCCCGACCGCCTGAGCAGGTCGGCAAGACTGCTACAATCGCAGGCTTCGCGGAGAGGTGGATGAGCGGTTTAAGTCGCACGCCTGGAAAGCGTGTGTGGGCTAATACCCACCGCGGGTTCGAATCCCGCCCTCTCCGCCAGGGATCAAGCAAACACGGGCCTCACGGCCCGTTTTTCTTTTCTGCAGCGGCCATGTTGGCCGCCACCGCCATCAGGCTTCCACAGCCCGCATGCGCTTCAGGTCGCGCCGGTACTTGCCGGCCAGGCTGCTCTTCTGCCGGTCGCTCAGGATCTTGCCGGAGAGCTGGAAGAACTTGGTTTCTTCTTCCTTCAAATGGTGGTGCACCTCGTGCGACAGTTTTTTGGCCAGCTCGCTCCACACCTCCGGTTTCTTGCGGGCCTTGGCGAGGGCTTCGACACATTCATCGATCTCGTGATGCTCCGCAAGGGCGTGCCTTGAGGGCTTGAGGCCCAGGTCGTCCAGCAGGATGGGCGCATAGAGAAATCGCTCTTCGGCTGCGGCATGGGCCGCGAGTTCGGTGCGCAGTTCCTTGAAAATTTCCTGGGCGCGCGGATCTTCCGGTTTGGTGCGCGCCAGCTGCCGGCAGAGCGTGCGCTGCAGTTCGTGGCTTTCCCTCAGAGCTTCGTAGATGTTGTCCATGCCAATGTCCTTGAGTGTTGGGGTGTCGCTTGATCACCTGGGCCGACCATAGCCTCATTCACCCACCACTGGTGTAGGACATCACCGCACCGGTTCATGTCGAAGGTCTTGCCGTGCAAACCGGCGCCGACAAGCAGGATGGCTCGCGCATGAAAAAGGCCACCCGAGGGTGGCCTTTCAAACAGAACCAGGAAACGCCGATCAGCGGATCACAGCCAGGGTGGTGCGGGCACCGGCCTTGTAGGTCATGAGCGTCAGGGCGCCGTTCTTGATGTCGCCCTTTTCGTCAAAGGCGATGTTGCCGGTCACGCCTTTGTAGTTGGTGGCCTTGAGTGCGGGCAGGTAGACCTTGGGGTCTGCGGAGCCGGCGGTCACCATGGCGTTGGCCATGACTTTGACAGCGTCGTACACGTAGGGGGCATACACCTGGACGTCGGCACCGAACTTGGCCTTGAAGTCGGCGCGGAACTTGTCCATGCCTTCTTTCTGTTCGCCTTCAACACCGCCGGCTTCGGCGCAATACACCTGGTCGTCGGCCATGCCGTCAGCGGCCAGCTTGGGCAGCTCGCTGGAGCAGATGCCGTCGCCGCCCATGAACTTGGCGTTGATGCCCAGTTGCTTCATCTGCTTGAGCATCGGGCCGGCCACGGCGTCCATGCCGCCGAAGAACACGACGTCGGGCTTCTTGGCCTTCAGGGTGGTCAGGATGGCGTTGAAGTCGGTGGCTTTGTCGTTGGTGAACTCACGGCCCACCACGGTACCGCCAGCAGCGGCCACACCTTTTTCAAACTCGTCGGCCACGCCCTGGCCGTAAGCCGTGCGGTCGTCGATCACGGCCACGGTCTTGGCCTTGAGGGTTTCCACGGCGTACTTGCCCAGCGTGCCACCCAGGTGCACGTCGTCAGCCACCATGCGGAACACGCCGGCGTAACCTTGGCGGGTGTACTTGGGGTTGGTGGCCGATGGGGAAATCTGGGGGATGCCGGCGTCGTTGTAGATCTGCGAGGCGGGGATGGTGGTACCGGAGTTCAGGTGACCGATCACACCGGCAACCTTGGCATCCACCAGCTTGGTGGCGGCAGCAGTGCCCTGCTTGGGATCGGCTGCATCGTCTTCAGCCAGCAGTTCGAAGGTGACGGGCGCACCGCCGATGGTCAGGCCAGCAGCGTTGAGTTCCTCGATCGCCATCTTGGCGCCGTTTTCATTGTCCTTGCCAAGGTGGGCAATCGCACCGCTGGTGGGGCCGACGTGACCAATCTTGATGACCTGGGCTGCAGGTGCAGGAGCCGCCGCGGGTGCTGCGACCGGCGCGGCTTCTTCTTTTTTGCCGCAAGCGGCAAGAGCGACGGCCGCCGCAAGAACGGCCAATTTCAGGTTCAGTTGCATGGTTTTCCTCAAAAAGGATTGAAAAAGTTAAGCGATGGGAACTTTTGCCATCACGCTCATAAAGATACTCTAAAAAAGCCGTGAATTTCACATACGTGACAAGGCGAAAGCGCAATCGAGGGTTTTCACAGACCCCATCACCGCAGCGAATGCCGCATTAGCGACGGTCATGCGCCAGCGCGGTGCAACTTCAATCCGAAGGCACCAATTGGAGGTCGTGGCGCTGCGGCTCCAGGCCAAGCGCCCTGTATTGGCGCCATCGCTCGCGTGCTGCGGCGCGGTCTGCCTCGTCCAGCGTCACGACCTCGATCACCCGCTTGAAGGCAACGGGGTCGTCGGGCATGTCGTGATGCAGGTTCACCAGAACCAGGTCACCGCGTTGCCCGGGCAGTTGGTGACCAATCTGGATGGGCGACCGTGCGGTCACGGTCTCGGGGTCGTCGCTGCGGCAATGGGGCACGAACTCGCCCGCGCCCATGGTCCACAGCGCTGTGTCGAGCCGGGCGAGATCGCCTTCAGTCACCCACACGAACAGACGCGCGTTTCGCAAGTAGGCCTTGCGCAGCAAGCGACAGGCATAGCCCACCCGGTCGGGCGCGTTGAAGTGAAAAGCGACGTCGGGCACTCGCGGCCTCAGGCTTTGGTGGAGCGGCGGGCCGATGGCTTGGCCGATGAGACAGCCTTGGCGGGCGCCTCGGCCTGATCAATCAGGTACTGCAGCAACAGGGGCACAGGCCGTCCGGTGGACCCCTTCGCCGCCCCGCTCTTCCACGCCGTGCCCGCGATGTCCAGGTGGGCCCAGGGCAGTTCGGTGGCGAATTTCTGGAGGAACTTGGCGGCCGTGATGGCACCGCCCGCGCGGCCAGCCACGTTGCCCATGTCGGCAAAGTTGGACTTGAGGCCGTCGGCGTACTCGTCGTCCAGCGGCATGCGCCAGCACAGGTCGAGCGACTTGTCACCCGCGCTGGCCAGGGCCTGCGCCAGATCGTCGCGCGCCGAAAACAAGCCCGAGCGCACACCACCCAGAGCGATCACGCAGGCGCCAGTCAACGTGGCGATGTCGACCACGCTGCGCGGTTTGAAACGCGCGGCGTAGGTCAGCGCGTCGCACAGGATGAGCCGGCCTTCGGCGTCGGTGTTGAGAATCTCGATGGTCTGCCCGCTCATGCTGGTGACCACGTCACCGGGCTTCACGGCCTGGCCGTCGGGCATGTTCTCGCAGCTGGGAATGAGGCCCACCACGTTGATGGCGGGCTTGAGTTCGGCCAGCGCCGCGAAGGTGCCCAGCACGCTGGCCGCGCCGCCCATGTCGAACTTCATCTCGTCCATGTCGGCGGCGGGCTTGATGGAGATGCCCCCGGTGTCGAACGTGATGCCCTTGCCCACCAGCACCACGGGCGCGCTGCCCTTGGCGCCGCCGTTGTAGTGCATGACGATGAAGCGCAGTGGCTCCACCGAGCCGCGAGCGACCGACAGGAACGAACCCATGCCCAGCGCTTCCACCTGCTTGGGGCCGAGCACGTCCACCTTGAAGCCGGGGTGCTTGCCAAGCTTGCGCGCGGCTTCGCCCAGCATGGTGGGGGTGGCGTGGTTGGCGGGGCGGTTGGCCCATTCCTTGGCGAACTCCACACCCGCCACTTGTGCCTTGCCGATGTTGAAGCCGCGCTGCGCGTCGGCAGCCTTGGTCACACCCAGCACCACGTGCTTGACGATGCGCGCCTTGGCGCTCGGTTTGGTGGTGGTGTAGCAGTAGGTAGCGTCCGCACAGGCCTGCATGGCGGCGCGCACGGCGTCGTCGGTGGCGTCGATCAGGCTGAACACCACGGCGAGTTTCTGGATGCCGGGTTGTTTGAGCGAGCCCATGCCGGCCGACACGGCCTTGCGAACCGACGCGGCAGAGCCATCCCCGGAGCGCACCAGCGTGACGCGCGAAGCCTTGAAGCCTTCCGGACGGTAGCAGGCCAGCATCTTGGCCACGCCGCTTTCCAGGTCTTTGTGCTCGACCGCCTGGGCCACCAGTCGGGTCAGGGCCTGGTCGGCGGACTTCATGGTCGGGGTCGTGTCGGGCACCAACACCAGCAGCGCGTCGACAGGCAGTTGGGCCGCTTGTGCAGCGCTGAGGGATTTGAGTTCGAAGTCCATAATCGTGTTTTCCTTGTAGCAATCGATGTTATTTCATTCTTCCATCCGCAGAGAGCTGGCGCGCAGCTTCGGGGCCACCCTGGTGGTCCTCTTCACCATCGTGCTGACGATGCTGCTGATCCGCACACTCGGCCTGGCTTCTCGGGGCAGCGTGAACCCGCAAGAGATCGCGCTGGTGCTGGGCTACACCGTCATCGGCCGCATGCCCACCATCCTCACGCTGGCCCTGTTCGTGGCCATCGTCTTCACGCTCTCGCGCATGTACCGCGACAGCGAAATGATCATCTGGTTCTCCAGCGGCCGCTCGCTCGGGGGCTTTCTCGGGCCGGTGCTGCGCTTCTCGTGGCCGATCCTGGCGGTCATCACGCTGATGGTGTTTTTTGTCTGGCCCTGGGCCAACCAGCAAACCGACAACCTGCGCAGCCGTTTCGAGCGCCGCGGCGATCTGGAGCGCGTGGCGCCTGGCCAGTTTCAGGAATCGTCGAGTGGCCGGCGCGTCTTCTTCATCGACAAGGACACGGCCGGTGGCACCGAAGGCCGCAACATCTTCATCTCAAGTACCGAAGACGACGGCCGCGAGACCGTCACATCGGCCCGATCGGGCCGCATTGAATGGGTGAGAGACCAGCAGTTCCTGATGCTCAACAACGGCCAGCGACTGGAAACAGCGGCCGATGGCAGCGGTTTGAAAGTCAGCGAATTCCAGAGCTACGGCACGCAGATCGGATCGAGCGCGATCGGGGAACGGGGCACACAACAACTCAAGTCGCGCAGCACCTTGCTGTTGATCACCGAGCCCGACCGGGCCAACCTGGGTGAACTGGGCTGGCGCATCGGCATGGCACTCACCGCGCTCAACTTTGTGTTGATCGCCCTGGCCACGACCGCGGGCAACCCGCGCGCAGGCCGCGGCGGCAACCTCTTCTTCACCCTGTTCTCGTTCGTGTTTTATTACAACCTGCTCAACCTCGGCCAGAGCTGGGTCGCGGGCGGACTGGTGAGCCTGGGCGCTTTCATGCTGATGCTGCACGGCGGGGTGTTCGTGCTGACCGTGCTGTGGCTGACCAAGCGGCACTACAACGTGAGCCTGCGCAGCTGGATCAACAGCCGGCGCAACGCAGCGGCTCAAGGAGTCGCGGCATGAGGACGATCCGGCGCCTGATCTACGGCGAGATCTTTGTGGCGGTGGGCTTCGTGCTGCTGGCCTTTCTGTCACTGTTTTTCTTCTTCGACTTTGTGGACGAGCTGCCGGCGCTGGGCAAACCGTCGGCGCTGGACGCCAAGGTGGTGTACGAGGTGCCCCACGCCCTGCTGTACGTGGGCCTGCTCATGCCCAACCGCATCTACGAGCTGCTGCCGATCTCGGTGCTGATCGGCGCGGTGTTTGTGCTGGCGCGGCTGGCCCAGGGCTCCGAATACACCATCCTGCGCACCAGCGGGCTCGGGCCATGGCGCGCGCTGCGCACCTTGCTCGGCCTGGGCGTGGTGTTTGTGGCGCTCACCTTTGCCATGGGCGACTACCTGGCCCCGCTGGCGGACCGCACTGCGCAACTGCTCAAGGCACGTTACCAGGGCAACATCAGCATCGGCCAGACGGGGGCCTGGCTCAAGGAGCGCCAGCCTTACAGCAACTTCTCGGTCAACGTGGGTTCCATGTCCTCGCAAGGGGAACTGGGCAACGTGCGCATCTTCGAGTTCAACAACCAGGGTTCGCTGGTGTCCACACTGACCGCGGCCTCCGGACAGATCGAAGTGGACGATTCGTGGACCCTGCGTCAGGTGCAGCGCCGCGAATTCGACACCGCCGGCCAGGCCTCGGCACGCATCGTGCGCAGTGCGCTGGAGACCTTCCGCTGGCCCAGCGGCATCAACAGCGAGATGGTGTCGGTGGCGCTGCTCAAGCCCGAGACCATGCGCACGACGGATCTGTTCGGCTACATCCGCCACCTGCAAGCCAACGGGCAGACGGCGCAGCGCTACGAGATCGAGTTCTGGCGCAAGGTGTTCTATCCGCTGAGCTGCCTCGTGATGGTGGTGCTCGCCCTGCCCTTTGCCTACCTGCATTTCCGCTCGGGCAGCATCACCGCCTACGTGTTCGGCGGCGTGATGATCGGCATCAGCTTCTTCCTGCTCAACAACGTGTTTGGCTACATCGGCAACCTCAATGCCTGGCAGCCCTGGCTGGCGGCGGCATCACCCGCGTTGATCTATTCGGTGTTTTCGCTGGCCGCGTTTGGCTGGCTCGTCTTGCGAAGGTAGCGTGTCCATGCTTGGTGTGATCGTGTTTGCCCATGGGTCGCGCGACCCCTTGTGGCGCCTGCCGGTGGAGTCGGTGGCGCAGCAGATTGCGCGCAGCGCCCCGGCGGCGGCTGTGTCGTGCGCCTACCTCGAACTGTGTGAGCCCGACATGGCCACCGCGGTGCGCCAGATGGTCGACGCCGGCGCCACGCGCGTGCGGGTTCTGCCGCTGTTCTTCGGCATGGGCAAACACGCACGCGAAGACCTGCCGGTGCTGATGAAAGACCTGGCCGAGAGCCACCCCCAGGTGCGATTCGAGCAGTTGCCTGCCGCGGGTGAAGACCCGCGCCTGACCGCGCTGCTCGCGCAGATTGCGTTGGAGACCGGGCCATGAACCTGCACCAGTTCCGCTTCGTGCAGGAGGCCGTGCGCCGCAACCTGAACCTGACCGAAGCCGCCAAGGCCCTGCACACCTCGCAACCCGGCGTGTCCAAGGCCATCATCGAACTGGAAGACGAGCTCGGCATCGAGATCTTTGCGCGCCACGGCAAACGCATCAAGCGCGTGACCGAGCCGGGTTTGCAGGTGCTCAAGAGCATCGAGATCATCTTGCGCGAGGTCAACAACCTCAAGCGCATCGGCGAACAGTATTCGGCGCAGGACAGTGGCACGCTCTCCATCGCCACCACCCACACCCAGGCGCGCTATGTGTTGCCCGGCCCGGTGGCCGCGCTTCGCCAGGCCTACCCCAAGGTGGCGATCAGCCTGCACCAGGGCTCGCCCGACCAGGTCGCCAGGATGCTGATGGAAGAAGTGGCCGAGATCGGCATGGCCACAGAGTCGCTGGTGAACTACCCCGAGCTCGTCACCCTGCCCTGCTACGAATGGCAACACGTGCTGGTGTTTCCGTTCGACCACCCGTTGCTGGAGCGCGAGCGCATCACGCACGAAGACCTGGCCCAGGTGCCGCTGATCACCTACCACCCGAGCTACACCGGCCGCACCCGCATCGACCAGGCATTTGCCCTGCGCCACCTGCAGCCCAACATCGTGCTGGAGGCCATCGACTCCGACGTGATCAAGACCTACGTGAAGCTGGGCATGGGCGTGGGCATCGTGGCCGAAATGGCCATGGCCGGCGACAACCAGACACCCGACCTCGTGTCCCGCCCTGCCGCTGATTTGTTTGGCCACAACCTCGCGCGCGTGGCCTTCAAGCGCGGGACCTACCTGCGCCACTTTGTGCTGCGTTTTGCCGAACTGTTGAGTGCACGCCTGACCAGAGACCAAGTGATGCGCGCCATGAGCGGCACCCCCGATGACTACGAGTTGTGAACCCATGAGCCCGAATCCACCCCGCACACCCGCCCTCTCCTCCCGCCTGCCCGACGTGGGCACCACCATCTTCACCGTCATGTCGGCCCTGGCCACCGAGCACAAGGCGGTCAACCTGGGCCAGGGCTTTCCCGACTTTGGTTGCGACCCGGCCTTGCTTGACGCGGTCACCCAGGCCATGCAGGCCGGCCACAACCAGTACCCGCCCATGCCGGGCGTGCCCGCGCTGCGCCAGGCCATGGCGGACAAGATGCTGGCGCTGTACGGCCTCGCTTGCGACCCGGCCACCGAGATCACCGTGACCGCAGGCGCCACCCAGGCCATCCTCACTGCCCTGCTGGCGGTGGTGCACCCCGGCGACGAGGTCATCGTGCTGGAGCCCTGCTACGACAGCTACGTGCCCAACATCGAACTGGCCGGTGGTGTGCCGGTGCGCGTGCCGCTCACAACCGGCAGCTTCCGCCCCGACTTCGACCGCATCGCAGCCGCCATGACACCGCGCACTCGCGCCATCGTCATCAACAGCCCGCACAACCCCAGCGGCACCGTGTGGAGCGCGGCCGACATGCAGCGCCTGCAAGACCTGCTCGCGCCCACCGACGTGCTGCTGATCAGCGACGAGGTGTACGAGCACATGGTGTTCGACGGGCAACAACACCAGAGTGCCGCGCGTTTTCCGGGCCTGGCGGCACGCGCCTTCATCGTCAGCAGCTTCGGCAAGACCTATCACGTGACCGGCTGGAAGGTGGGCACCGTGGTCGCACCCGCCGCGCTCACCGCCGAGTTCCGCAAGGTGCACCAGTTCAACGTGTTCACGGTGAACACACCGGTTCAGCACGCCCTGGCCACCTACATGGCCAACCCCGCGCCCTACCTCGAACTCGGCGCGTTCTACCAACGCAAGCGCGACCTGTTCCGCGAGGGCCTCGCCGCCACGCGTTTTCGCATGCTCGCGGGCGAAGGCACCTACTTCCAGTGCGTCGACATCTCCAGCCTGGCCGTGCCCGAACGCGACCTGCCCGAGGGCGACTTTTGCCAGTGGCTCACCAAGGAAATCGGCGTGGCCGCGATCCCGCTCTCGGCCTTCTACGGCAACGGGTTTGATCAGCGCGTGGTGCGTTTCTGCTTCGCAAAAAGAGACGACACCTTGCAGGAAGCGCTCAAGCGCCTGTCACGCCTGTAGCCGCGCAAGCTCGCGAGCCCGCCAACCCCTAGGCGCGAACAGCCTCCCCGGCGTCAGGGCGAGGTGGCTTGCGACCCAAGAGCCCGGCAAACCAGATCGACACATCGTCGACCAGCGTGAACACCGCCGGGATCACCAAGAGGCTGAGGAAGGTCGATGTGATCAGACCGCCGATGACCGCCACCGCCATCGGTGAGCGGAAACTGCTGTCGGCGGCACCCCAACCAATCGCAATCGGCAACATGCCCGCCCCCATGGCAATCGTCGTCATCACGATCGGGCGCGCGCGCTTGTGGCAGGCGTCCAGGATCGCGTCGAGCCGGTTCATGCCGTGCTCGCGCCGTGCCTCGATGGCGTACTCCACCAGCAGGATCGAGTTCTTCGTGGCCACCCCCATCAACATGATCAGACCGATCAACGAGGGCATGGAGAAGCTCTTGTCCGCCAGCAGCAGCGCCACAAACGCACCGCCCAACGACAGCGGCAGCGCCGCCAGGATGGTGACCGGGTGCAGGAAGGCCTTGAACAGCAACACCAGCACGATGTAGATGCACAGCACACCGGTGAGCATTGCCAGGCCGAAGCTGGCGAACAGCTCGCCCTGCACCTCGGCGTCGCCAATCTCCAGCACCGACACGCCCGGCGGCAGGTTGCGCAGGCTCGGCAACTTCTCCACCGCGTTCTTCATGTCGCCCAGCGCAATGCCGGCCAGCTCCACCTCGAAGTTGATGTTGCGCGCGCGGTCGTAGCGGTCGATCACCGCCGGGCCGCCGCCGAAGCTGAGCGTGGCCACCTGTCCCAGCATCACCGGGCCCTTGCTGCCCGGCACCGCCAGACGGGCCAGCAGATCCAGGTCGCCGCGCGCTGCGGCATCGAGCTTGACCACGATGGGGATCTGCCGCTGCGGCAGGTTCATCTTGGGCAAGGCCGTGTCGTAGTCGCCCACGGTGGCAATCCTCAGCGTCTCGGCGATCGCGCTGCTGGTCACGCCCATGTCGGCGGCGCGGGCCAGGTCGGGCGTGACGCTGATTTCGGTTCGCACCAGCGACGCGGTGGACTGCACGCTGCCCACACCGCCAATGGTGCGCAGGTCGCGTTCGATCGCGGTGGCTGCGGCGGTGAGCGCGGCGGCGTCGTTGCCGGTCAGCGTCAGGATGTATTTTTCACCCGAGCCGCCGAGGCCCACCTTGCTGCGCACGCCCGGCAGGTTGGACATGGCCGCGCGCATCTGGTTTTCGATGATCTGTTTGCGCGGGCGCGTGCCACGCGCATCGAGCTGGATCGTGAGCGCGGCCTTGCGCGACTCGGCCGTGCCCTGCGGCGCAAACGGATCGGAGCCGGCCGAACCCGAACCGATCGTGGTGTAGACCGACTTCACGTGCGGCACATCCATCACCAGCAGCCGCGCCCGCTCAGCCGTCGCCACGGTCTGCTGCAGCGTGGCGCCCGGTGGCAGCTCGATGTAGACCTGCGTCTGCGAGTTGTCGTCGGGCGGAATGAAGCCCTGCGGCAGCAGCGGAATCAGCATCAGCGAGCCCACGAAGAACACCCCGGCGCCGATCATGGTGAACCAGCGGTGGCGGATGCACCACGCCGCCCAGCCTTGGTAGGTGTTGAGCCAGGCCGGTTCGTCCTGGTTGGTCATCCAGCGCCAGAACGCACCGGCCACCCGGTTGCTGCGCGCCCAGCGCGGCATGTCCTTGGCCATCACGACCGGCTTGAGCAGGTAGGCCGCCATCATGGGCGTGAGTGCGCGCGCCACCACCAGCGAGGCGAACACCGCGAACGACGCGGTCCAGCCGAACTGCTTGAAGAACTTGCCCGGAATGCCCGACATGAAGGCCGTGGGCAGGAACACCGCGATCAGCGCAAAAGTCGTCGCAATCACCGCCAGGCCAATCTCGTCGGCAGCCTCCATCGATGCCTGGTACGGCGTCTTGCCCATGCGCATGTGGCGCACGATGTTCTCCACCTCCACGATCGCATCGTCCACCAGAATGCCGATCACCAGCGACATGGCCAGCAGCGTCACCACGTTGATGGTGAAGCCCATGTAGTGCATGCCGATGAAGGCCGGAATGGCCGAGAGCGGCAGCGCCACGGCCGAGACCACGGTGGCCCTGAAATCGCGCAAAAAGAGCCACACCACCAGCACGGCCAGGATGGCGCCTTCGTACAGCAGGATCATCGAACCGTCGAACTCCTCCTGCACCGGGGTGACGAAGTCGAACGATTCGGTGATGCTCAGGTCGGGCCGCGCGGCCTGCAGATCCTTGAGCTTTTCGCGCACGCCGTTGCCCACCTCGATTTCGCTGGCGCCGCGGCTGCGTGCCACTTCAAAGCCCACCACCGGCTTGCCATTCAGAAACGCCGCGGCCGTGGGTTCGGCCACCGTGTCCTTGATGGTGGCGATCTGGTCCAGGCGAACCCGCCGGCCGTCCGACAGCGACAACTCCAGCCGGGACAGCTCCTCAGCCGATTGAAGCGACGACAAGGTGCGCAGCGGCTGCTGGCTGCCGCCCAGGTCCACGCGGCCGCCGGCGCTCTCGATCTGCACCTTGGCCAGCTGCCGCGACACATCGGCCGCGCTCGCGCCCAGCGCCTGCAGCTTCAACGGGTCCAGCAGCACCTGCACCTCGCGGTCCACCCCGCCCACGCGGTTGATGGCGCCCACGCCGCGCACCGAGAGCAGCAGCTTGGAAATGTCGTTCTCGACAAACCACGAGATCGCTTCCGCGTCCATCTTGTCGGACGACACGGTGTAGGCCAGCACCGCACCGCCGGCGAGTTCCACCTTGTTGATGATGGGCTCGCGCAGGTCGGCGGGCAAATCACCGCGCACCTTGGCCACGGCCGAGCGCACATCGTCCAGCGCTTCCTGCGTGTTCTTCTCGATTCGGAATTCGGTGGTGATGGTGACCGCGCCGTCCTGCACCTTGGTGGTGATGTGCTTGATGCCTTGCAGCGAGGCCAGGCTGTTCTCGATGACGCGCGCCACGTCGTTTTCAAGCTGGTTGGGCGCGGCGCCGGGCAGGCTGGCGCTCACCGTGATGTTGGGCACGTCCAGGTCGGGGAAGTTCTGCACCTTCATCTGGCTGAACGAGAACAGGCCCGCCAGCGTCAGCATGAAGAACAGCATCGACGCCGGGATTGGATTCTTGATGGACCAGGCTGAGACGTTCATGGCCCGGTCCTCACTTCACCACTTTGACGAGATCAGCGTCGTTCAGGAAGCCCGCGCCCTGCACCGCCACCGGCTCGTCGGCCTTCACGCCTTCGAGCACCTCGACCCGCTCGCCCACGCGGCGCCCGGTCTGCACCTTGCGCTGGCTGGCTTTGTTCTGCGGGTCGATCACGAACACGTAGTTGCTGCCGTCGCGCACCACGATGGATTCGCCGGGCACGGTGAGCGCGTCGCTCTGCCCCAGTTCGAAGAAGCCCTTGGCAAAGGTGCCCGCCTTCAGCTGGTCGTTGCGAGGCAGGTCCACAAACACCAGGATGTTGCGCGTCTGTGGGTCGGCGCTCGGTGCAATCGCACGCACACGGCCCGAGATCTCCAGCCCGCTGGCCGCCGTGACCTTCACCTCCTGTCCCTTTTGCACGCGCCCCACCTCGCTGGGCGTGACTTCGCCGCGCCATTCCATGCGGCTCTGGCGCACCAGGCGGAACAGCTCCTGCCCCGCACTCACCACCGCGCCCACGGTGGCACCGCGCGCCGAAATCACGCCGTCGTCGGGCGCGAGCACCTTGGTGTTGCCCAGGCGAATTTCGGTCGCGCTCAGCACCGCCTTGGCGGCTTCCAGCTGCGCGCGCGCCACCTTTTCTTGCGTGAGGTACTGCGCCACCTGCGACGCGGAGAGCGCTCCACTGTCCTGGATGGAACGCGCGCGGTCGGCGTCGGCCTTGGCGTTTTCGAAACTGGCCTCGGCCTGCATCAAACTGGCGCGGCTTTGCAGGCTGTCGGCCTGCGTGGTTTCGCGCGCGAACTCGGCCAGCACCTGGCCCTTGCGCACCACATCACCCACGTTCACGTTCACCGACGCCAGCCGCAGGCCGTTGAGTTCGGCGCCCACGCTGGCCTCTTGCCAGGCGGTGATGTTGCCGTTGGCCTGCAGTCGGATCGGCAGGCTGCTGCGCTCGGGCAGGGCCACCGTCACGGTGAGCGAGGGTTTGGGGCCTGCGTCGGCGGCGGGCGCGCCGTCATCGGCCGCCGCGGGCGTCTTGATGAACATCCAGAAGACCACCAGCAATACCAGGGCCAGAGCGATGGCCAGCCAGAGCCAGCGTTTGCGCGATGGGGAAGTTGTGGCGTTCATGCGGGGTCTTTGAGTGCGTTGGGGTTGTTCACGGGATCAAAGCCGCCGCCCAGTGCGACGTAGAGCTGGATCCAGGCGTTGATGCGTTCTTGCTGCAGGCTCACCGCGCTGCTGTCGGCATTGAGCTTGAGGCGGCGCGCTTCTTCCAGCTCGTTGAGGTTGGCCAGTCCCACGCGGTAGCGCGCTTCGGTGCCCTTGAGCGACTGCTCGTAGCCGGCCACCGCGGTCACCGTGGACGCCTCGCGCTCGCGCAAGCTGGAGAGGGTGACCAGGGCCTGCTCCACTTCGGCCACGGCCTGGCGCAGGGTGCTCGCGTACGCGATGGCTGCCGATTCGTAGCGCGCCTGCGCGCTGTCGGTGCTGGCGCGCAGGGCATCACGGCCCAGCAGAGGCAGGCTCAGGCTGATCGGGCCAATGGCCCAGGTGTTGAAGGTGGCCGTGGTGCCACCACCCGAAAGCCGGTTGCGCAACAGGCTGCCGGAGAGCGACAGGCCGGGCAACAACGCAGCCTTGGCCACACCCACGTCTTCGCTCGCGGCCACCAGTTCGCGCTGCGCGCGGTAGACATCGGGCCGCTGGCGGATCACCTCGGCGGGCACGGCACTCACCGTCAACATGTTCTCCAGACGGTCCGACGCCAACAAGGCCGGCGCGCCGGCCAGACGCTGGCGCACCTCGGGCTCGGGCACGCCGGTGAGCGCGGTGAGCGACTTCACCTGCCGCTCGCAGGTCTCTTCCTGTTGCCGGTAGCGCGCAGCACTCTCCGCGCCACTGGCGCGCGCCAGCGCAGCCACCGCCGGTGCGGTGAGGCCGGCGCGCTCGGAGGTGCTGTTGTTCTGCGCCGTGATGGCGCGCGAGTCGCGGTCGCGCAGGGCCACCGCGAGCTGTTCACGGCACAGGCGCTGCGAAAAATAGAGCTGTGCCAGTTCGGACGCCACCAGCACCCGGGCCTCGTGCCAGCCAGCTCCCGCCGCGTCTTGCTGCGCCTGTGCGCTGCCCAGGCGGGCGGTGCTCTCGCCCCAGAGCCCGACCGCCCACGAAGCCTGCAGTCCCGCGCTCAGCGAGGTACCCAGTGGAATGGTCGGGTCGGTGATGCCACGGGTGGCGTTGGCCACCGCGTTCACCTGGGGCCCGTTTTGCGCCTCCACGCCGAACCGCGTCGCGCGGGCAGCAAACACCTGCGCTCTGGCCGTCGCGATCGTCGGGCTCTGAGCTTGTGCGCGGTGAATCCAGTCGGTGAGCACCGGGTCGTCGAACCGGCTCCACCAGGTGGTGAGTGCCTGCGTGCTGCCCTGGTGGGCCAGGGGTGGCGCGTACCAGGTGGACGGCAAGTCCACAGCCATTTCGGCGGGCGGCTTGGTCACGCTGCAGGCGCCGAGCAGTGCCGCGCACGCCGTCACGGCAAGCAAGTGCTTCATGAAAAGGAATCCCAGTTGTTTGGTTTGACCCGGGGCCGACTCTAGTCGATGTGCCCGCCCGAACATGTCAATTCATTTCAATCGCGCGACGGTTTGTTTCAATCGTCTTCGCCGGCATCCAGCCCGGGAAACAGCACCTCGGTGAAGCCAAAGCGCGTGAAGTCGCGCACGCGCATGGGGTAGAGCGTGCCCCAGAGGTGGTCGCACTCGTGCTGCACCACCCGCGCGTGGAAACCCTCGGCCTCGCGGTCGATGACCTGCCCTCGCTCGTCAAATCCCTGGTAACGGATGCGCCGCCAGCGCGGCACCACGCCCCGCAAGCCGGGGACCGACAGACAGCCTTCCCAGCCCTCTTCCTCTTCGTCACCCAAGGGCGTGATGACCGGATTCACCAGCACGGTGCGCGGCACCACCGGCGCATCGGGGTAGCGCGGGTTGGGTGCGCCGCTGCCGAACAGCACCACCTGCAGGTCCACCCCGATCTGCGGCGCGGCCAGGCCGGCACCATTCGCGGCGACCATGGTGTCCTGCAGGTCCACCACCAGCTGGTGCAGCTCGGATGTGTCGAAACGGGTGACGGGCTGGGCGTGGCGCAGCAGGCGCGGATCGCCCATTTTCAGGATGGTGTGAACGGTCATGGGTTGGACAAGCGGAGGAGATGGGTTTAGTTTCGCTGATCACGACACCCCACGCGACCACCCGAGGAGAACCCATGAAGACCACCCTGCTCGCCCTCGCCCTGTTCGTGCCCGCATTGGCGCAGGCCCAGGGCGCCGAGATCTTCAAAGGCGCCGACCTGGCCCTGGGCGCCAAGCTCATCGCAGAAAACAAGTGCACCCAGTGCCACACCGGCAAGGTCGGCGGCGACGGCAGCACCATCTACCGCCCGCAAGGCCGCATCAACAACGCCGGCCTGCTGCGCGGCATGGTGGAGAACTGCAGCACCCAGCTGAACTTGCAGCTCTTCCCCGAAGAAGTCACCGCCATTGCGGCGGTGCTCAACCGGGATTACTACAAGTTCAAGTGATCGAGCCCAGCAAGGCCAGCATGCCGGCCTCGTCCAACACCGAAACACCCAGCTCGTTCGCCTTGTCCAGCTTGCTGCCGGCCTCGGCACCGGCCACCACGTAGTCGGTCTTCTTGCTCACCGAGCCCGCCACCTTGGCGCCGGCGGCTTCCAGCATGGCCTTGGCGTCCTCCCGCTTGAGCGTGGGGAAGGTGCCGGTGAGCACGAAGGTCTTGCCCGCCAGCGGCTGGGGTGCGCGCTCGGCGGGTTCGCCCTCCTCCCAGGTCACCCCGCAGGCGCGCAACTGCTCCACCACCTCGCGGTTGTGCGGCTGGTCGAAGAAGGTGCGGATGCTTTGCGCCACCACCGGGCCCACATCGTTCACCTCGGAAAGGGCTTCGAGGCTGGCGTCCATGATCCGATCGAGCTGGCCGAAATGGCGCGCGAGCTCCTTGGCGGTGGCTTCGCCCACGTGGCGGATGCCCAGGCCGAACAGGAAACGCGGCAGCGTTGTGCGTTTGGACTTCTCCAAGGCCGCCAGGATGTTCTGCGCCGACTTCTCGGCCATGCGGTCCAGCGCCAGCAGCGACGTGAGACCCAGGCGGTACAGGTCGGGCAGGGTCTTGACCACGCCCGCGTCCACCAGCTGCTCCACCAGCTTGTCGCCCAGGCCCTCGATTTCCACCGCGCGGCGCTGGGCGAAGTGCAGCAGGGCCTGCTTGCGCTGGGCGCCGCAGAACAGCCCGCCGGAGCACCGGTAGTCCACCTCGCCTTCTTCGCGCACGGCATCGCTGCCGCACACCGGGCATTGGCGGGGCAGGCTGAAGGGTTCAGGGTCGCCCACGCGCTTGTCAAGCAGCACAGACACCACCTCGGGAATGACATCGCCCGCACGGCGCACGATCACCGTGTCGCCCACGCGCACGTCCTTGCGGCGTGCCTCGTCCTCGTTGTGCAGCGTCGCGTTGGTCACCGTCACGCCGCCCACGAACACCGGCGCCAGTTTGGCCACCGGCGTGAGCTTGCCGGTGCGGCCCACCTGCACGTCGATGGCCAGCACGGTGGTGAGCTGTTCCTGCGCGGGGTATTTGTGCGCCACGGCCCAGCGCGGCTCGCGGGTGACAAAGCCCAGTTGCCGCTGCAGTGCCAACGAATTGACCTTGTAGACCACGCCGTCAATGTCGTAGGGCAGCTGGTCGCGGCTGGCGCCAATGCGCTGGTGAAAAGCAACAAGGGCGTCTGCGCCGCTGCACAGGGCGGTCTGCTCGGCCACCGGGAAACCCCAGCCCTTGAGCTGCATGAGCAGCTCGAAGTGGGTCACGAACGCGGGCCCGCCCTGGTCGGGCGGTGTGATTTCGCCGAGGCCGTAGGCGAAGAAGCTCAAAGGCCGCTGGGCGGCAATGCCGGAGTCGAGCTGCCGCACCGCGCCGGCGGCGGCGTTGCGCGGGTTCACAAACGTCTTTTCACCTTTCGCGCCGGCGGCGATCTTGGCGCGCTGCTTCTCGTTGAGCGCATCGAAGTCGTCGCGCCGCATGTACACCTCGCCGCGCACTTCAAGCACCGCCGGCGCGTCGGCCGGCAGACGAAGCGGCACCTGCTGGATGGTGCGCACATTGGTGGTGACGTCTTCGCCCACCTCACCGTCACCGCGCGTGGCGGCCTGCACCAGCACACCGCCCTCGTAGCGCAGGCTCATGGCCAGTCCGTCGAACTTGAGTTCGGCCACGTAGTCCACCGGCGCATCGGCGTCGGTGAGTCCCAGGGCTCGTCGCACGCGGGTGTCGAAGTTGCGCGCACCGCTGGGCTCGGTGTCTGTTTCCGTGTTGATCGACAGCATGGGCACGCGGTGGCGCACCGGCGTGAACGCATCCAGCACCCGGCCTCCCACGCGCTGGGTCGGGGAGTCGCTGGTCAGCAGCTCGGGGTGCGCGGCCTCGATGGCCTGCAGTTCGCGGAACAACCGGTCGTACTCGGCGTCGGGGATTTCCGGGTCGTCGAGGGTGTAGTAGCGGTGGGCGTGGTGGTGGAGTTGGGCGCGCAGTTGCGCGGCACGCTCGGCCGGCGAGGGCTCGGCGGCGAACAGGTCAGGTGTCATGGATCAGGAGAAGAGTCGTCTGGCCTGGGGCGAGCCAGCTGCGAGATCGCGGCTGTCCAGCGCGTCGTACAGGCTTTCCAGGTCGGCGCCGATGCCGTCCATGGTGTCGGTGGACAGCGGCTGGCCCGCGTCGTCGGTCACCACACCGTCCATGGCCTCGGCCAGCGCCTTGGCCGCCTGGCGCATGCGCACAAAGGGCTGTTCGCTGCGCGGCACGTGTGTGACTTCCAGCGACAACGCCACCTCGCGCAAGGCGCTTTGTTCGGGGTCTTCGGCCATGGCGGCCTGCGGGTCGAACACCAGGCTCAGGATGGGCGCCTGCCCGCTCTCGCTGCCCGACAGCACCATGCGGCCGGGCAAGGCACCCGCCACAAAGCCGAGCTTGGCGGCATGCTGCGCCACATAGCCCGGGCTCCAGGCGGCGCGGCGGGCGCGCAGGGTGAAGCCCAGTTGTGCGTCGTGCCCGCTGGCAAAGGCGTCGAGCTCGCGGGCGCGGGCCACTTCGGCGCGCATGTCGGGGAATTCGGGCGCCGCACCCACCGCGTCGGCAAAGGCCTGGGCCTTCACCACGAACTCGGAGAACTCGATGTCGTTGAGCGCGCCGGCCCGGTTGGCCAGCTGTACACCGGCTTGCAGGGCGCGGTAGCGCTGGCCCAGGCGTGGGGTTTCCCATTCGCCGGTGGCGTCACACAAGCCTTCGACCGCGAACGGCTTGCTGCCCACGCGGCGTGTGCCGGGCAGCGCGGCCAGCAGCGCGTCGCCCGAGACCTGGTGGTCCAGCACCAGCGGCGTGATCACGTCGATCAGCGCGTCCAGGCTGGGTTTGCGCTCGGGCTGGTGCAACAGGGGATTGACGCTCACCGCGGCGGCCGCCACGGCAATCGCGGCCGGGTCGGGCGCCATGGCTGCGCCGGGCACGTCGCCCAGCACGGGGTCGATGCGCTGGATCTCATGGCCGGTGAGGTCTTCGGGCGAGTACGGCACGGTCTCGTCGCTCGCGGCGTCGTCGGAACCGTGGGCCGAACGTTCGCGCGCCAGGCGCGGCGCACTTTTGCGGGTGACCCAGGCGTTGTAGGCCACCACACCCGCGAGCACGAGCCCTCCGATGATGGCCAGGCTGATTTGCAGTGTGCTCATGGTGTTGTTGTTCAGGTGGGTTCGAGCATGCCGGCGGCCGATTCCATGTCCACCGCCACGATGCGGGAGACGCCCTGCTCCTGCATGGTGACGCCGATCAGCTGCTCGGCCATTTCCATGGCGATCTTGTTGTGGCTGATGAACAGGAACTGCGTCTCTTTGGCCATGGCCGTGACCAGCTTGGCGTAGCGCTCGGTGTTGGCATCGTCCAGCGGCGCATCCACCTCGTCGAGCAGACAGAACGGCGCGGGGTTGAGCTGGAAGATGGCGAACACCAGCGCGATCGCGGTGAGGGCCTTCTCGCCACCCGAGAGCAGGTGGATGGTCTGGTTCTTCTTGCCGGGCGGCTGCGCCATCACCTGCACACCGGCGTCCAGGATTTCTTCACCGGTCATCACCAGGCGCGCGTTGCCGCCACCAAACAGCTCGGGGAACATCTTGCCGAAGTGCGTGTTGACGGTCTCGAACGTGCTGCCCAGCAGGTCGCGCGTTTCGTTGTCGATCTTCTTGATCGCGTCTTCCAGCGTGTTCATGGCCTCGACCAGATCGGCCGTCTGCGCATCTAGGAAAGTCTTGCGCTCGCGTGCGGCGGTGAGTTCGTCCAGTGCGGCCAGGTTGACGGCGCCGAGCGCCTGGATTTCGCGGTGCAGGCGGTCGATCTCGCCCTGCATGCCGGGCAGGCGCACGTTGTTCTCCGTGATGCTCTGCGCCACTGCGGCCAGGTCGGCCTGCGCTTCGTCGAGCATCTGGCTGTACTGCTCCACGCCCAGGCGCGCGGCCTGTTCCTTGAGCTGGAAATCGGTGATGCGGTTGCGCAGCGGCTCCAGTTCGCGTTCGAGTTGCAGGCGGCGTTCGTCGCTGGCCCGCAGCTTGGCCGTGAGGTCGTCGTACTGGCTGCGCAGCGCGCCCAGGGCCTGTTCGCGCTCCAGCTTCATGGCCAGCGCGTCCTGCAGGCCGGCCTGCGCGGCCGCGTCGTTGAGGCGGCCCAGTTCGTCGGCGGCGCGTTGTTGTTCGTCCGCGAGCGACTTTTCCTGTGTGGCTGCGGTCTCCAGCGAGCGCTGCAGCTCGGCCTGGCGCGCCTGCAGGCTGCGCAGGGCAAACGTGGCTTCTTGTGCGGTGCGCTCCAGCGAGCGCTGCTGTTCGCGGGCCTGGTTCAGCGAGCGCTCGGCCGCGATCACCGTGTCGTCCAGCTGCGCGTGGCGCTCCTGGCTGTCGGCCAGCTGCATGTCGAGCTCTTCGAACCGCGCTTCGGCGGTCACGCGGCGCTCTTGCAATTCGTCGAGCTGCGCGTCCACCTCGGCCAGGTCGGCCGCGATCTGTTCGCTGCGCGCGCGGGTCTGCTCGGCCAGCTGGGTGAGGCGCAGGGCCTCCACCTGCAACTCGTGCGCGCGGCTGCGCGACTCGGCGGCCTCGCGCCGCGCACTCACCAGCCGCTGCGACGCGTCGGTGTACGCGGCCTCGGCGCGAATCAGGCTGGAGCGCGCCTGCTCGTTGATCAACACCTGCGCCTTGAGCTGCTTGTCGATGTTCTCGATGTCCTGCGCGCGCGCCAGCAGGCCGGCCTGTTCGCTGTCGGGAGCGTAGAAGCTCACGCTGTGCGCTGTGACCGCATGACCGCTAGCCACAAAGATCACCTCGCCGGGCTGCAGCTGCGTGCGCTGCGCCATGGCGTCTTCGAGGCTGGGCGCGGTCAGGCAGCCGTGCAGCCACTCGGCGAGCAGGGCCTGCTGGCCGGCGTCGTTCAGGCGCAGCCAGGAAGCCAGGGGCTTGAGGCCGCCGGTGCTCGCCGGACTGGCCCCGGCCGACGGTGGGTTGTAGAAGGACAGCTTGGCGGGTGGCGCGTCGTTGCCGATGGCACGCACCATGTCCAGGCGAGAAACCTCGAGCGCACCCAGGCGCTCACGCAGCGCGGCCTCCAGCGCGTTTTCCCAGCCGGTCTCGATGTGGATGCGGCTCCACAGGCCTTGCAGGCCGTCGAGCCCGTGTTTGGCCAACCAGGGTTTCAGTTTGCCGTCGGTTTTGACCTTCTCCTGCAGCGCTTTGAGCGCCTCCAGGCGGGCCGACAGGTCGGCCTGTTTGGCCGATTCCTGATTGACGCCCTGCTGCGCACCGCGGCGGGCTTCGTCCAACTGAGGCACGCTGTCCTGCAACTCGTGCAGCACGGCGTCGTTCATTTCGGCCGATTCTTGTGCGCTGGCGAGCTGGGCTTGCGCATTCAGCAGTCGGGCTTCGTCGGGCGCGGCCAGCGCGTTGCGGTCGGCGGTCAGGCGCTCACGGCGCTGGTTGAGCGTGCGGCTCTGTTCCTCGATGCTGCGCTGTTCGGCCGCCAGCACCTGGATCTGCTGCTGCACCTGGGTGACGCTGGCGCGCTGCTCGTTGGCGCGGGCCTGGGCCTGGCGCAGGCTGTCTTCAAGCGCGGGCAAGGCCCCCGACTGTTCTTCGCCCTGCGCGGCCAGCACCACCGACTGGTCCTCGGCCTGCACCATGGATTCGGCCAGCTGCTCCAGTTCCACCGCCGCGTCTTCGCTGCGCGTGGTCCAGGAGGCGATCTGTTCCTTGAGTTGCACCAGGCGCTGTTCCACGCGGGTGCGGCCTTCGACCACAAATCGGATCTCGGCCTCGAGCTTGCCGACCTCGGCACTGGCTTCGTACAGCTTGCCCTGCGCCTGGTTGACCTGGTCACCCGCGGCGTAGTGCGCCTGGCGGATGGTTTCCAGCTCGCTCTCGATGCGGCGCAGATCGGCGGTGCGCGACTCCAGGTCGTTGACCGCCTGGGCCGCGTCGGTTTTGACCTTGACCTGGTCGGCCTCGGCCTCGCTGCGCTTCATGAACCAGAGCTGGTGCTGCTTGAGCGTGACGCCGGCCTGCAGGTTGTTGTATTTCGCGGCCACCTCGGCCTGTTTTTCCAGCTTGTCGAGGTTGGCGTTGAGCTCGCGCAGGATGTCTTCGACCCGGGTGAGGTTCTCGCGCGTGTCGGCCAGGCGGTGCGCGGTCTCGCGCCGGCGTTCCTTGTATTTGGAGACACCCGCGGCTTCTTCGAGGAACAGGCGCAGCTCTTCGGGCTTGCTTTCGATGATGCGGCTGATGGTGCCCTGGCCAATGATGGCGTAGGCACGCGGGCCCAGACCGGTGCCGAGGAAAACGTCCTGCACGTCGCGGCGGCGCACCGGCTGGTTGTTGATGTAATAGCTGCTGGTGCCGTCGCGCGTGAGCACGCGCTTGACCGCGATTTCGCCGAACTGTCCCCACTGGCCACCGGCGCGATGGTCGCTGTTGTCGAACACCAGTTCCACGCTGGAGCGGCTGGCCGGCTTGCGGGTGTTGGTGCCGTTGAAGATGACGTCCTGCATGGACTCGCCGCGCAGCTCGGAGGCCTTGGACTCACCCAGAACCCAGCGCACCGCATCCATGATGTTGGACTTGCCGCAACCATTGGGCCCGACCACGCCCACCAGCTGGCCCGGGAGCATGAAATTGGTCGGTTCGGCGAAGGACTTGAAGCCGGAGAGCTTGATGGAATTGAGACGCACGGCGCTGCCCGATGACTGACTACGAAGGAACGCCCGCCCTTGGCCGACGACGCGAGCGAAATGATACCCCGCGGCCTCGCGGGGCCTGCGGATCGGCGGCCTGGACCCGAAGCCTGCCGAAAAGGCCAAAGACCGAGTCGTTTTTCACAGTGCACGAAGGTTGGCATGCTTACTTTTGTGCCAACAAACCGTATGCTCCGCCCGTCAGCTTGAACCCCGCCATTCCGCGGACGTCGCCTCTTCACCATGAACCCCAACGTCACCGCCGCCTTCGACCCCCTGCTGGTCGCCTTGTCGTTTGCCTTTGCCGTCATCGGCTCCTTTGTTGCGCTCACCGCCGCCGGCCGGGTGAACCAGCGCGGCGGGCGCCAGAGCCTGTCCAACATCGTCACAGTGGGAGTTGCCCTGGGTGGCATCGGCGTGTGGTCCATGCACTTCATCGGCATGCTCGCGCTCGACATGGACGTGGGCAGCAGCTATTCCATGATGGATACCTTCGTATCACTTCTCGTCGTGATCGTGGCCACGTCATGGACGGTGAGCTTTGCCGCCAGATCGCCCGACAAGCTGCTCCGCCTGGTCACGGCCGGCGTGCTCCTGGGCATGAGTGTGGTGGTCATGCACTACCTGGGCATGTTCGGGCTGAAGATCAACGGCTACATCCGCTGGGACTACGGCGTGGTGGTGCTCTCCATCGTGATCGCCGTCGTGGCGGCCACGGCAGCGCTCTGGCTGGCCTTCAACAGCCCCACGCTCAACCGCCGCGTGGCCGCCGCCCTGGCCATGGGCGTGGCGGTTTGCGCCATGCACTACACCGGCATGTACGCAGCCGAGTTCGTGTGCACCACCGAGAGCCGCAACGCGATTCCGCAGGGCACGGGCTACATCAGTTCGTTCCGCCTGCCCACGCTGGTGATCGCCATCACCTTGATGATGACCGCCGTGCTGTCGGTGGACCAGCTGTTCCAGTACCTGCGCAGCAAACCCGCCAAGGCAGTGGCCCGCGCGCGCTGATCAGCGCTTGGCGGGGAGTGCGAACGTCCCCGCAGGCCCGGGGTGTCGCCGGGCACCGGGATAATCGCGGCATGAACCCGCTTTTGTCCCGCCTGCAGCCCTACCCCTTCGAGCGGCTGCGCCGCCTCTTTGCCGACATCACCCCCAACCCCGACCTGCGGCCCATCAGCCTGGGGATCGGTGAGCCCAAACACGCCGCACCCGTGTTTTTGAAACAGGCCCTGGCCGCCGCGCTGGACACCGGCCTGTCCAGCTACCCGGCCACCGCGGGCGAGCCCGCCCTGCGCGAGGCCTGCGCAGCCTGGGTGCAGCGGCGCTACGGCGTGGCGGTGAACCCGGCCACGCAGGTGCTGCCGGTCAATGGCTCGCGCGAAGCGCTCTTTGCCTTCGCGCAGACCGTGATCGACCCGACCCGCCCGGGCGCCACAGTGGTGTTCCCCAACCCGTTCTACCAAATCTACGAAGGCGCGGCCCTGCTGGGCGGCGCAGAGCCGTTCTATGTGGCCAGTGACCCGGCGCGCAACTTCGCGGCCGACTGGGACAGCGTGCCGGCCGAGGTCTGGGCCCGCACCCAGCTGCTGTTTGTGTGTTCACCCGGCAACCCGGCCGGCGCGGTGATGCCGCTGGACGAGTGGCGCAAGCTGTTTGAACTCAGCGACCGGCACGGCTTCGTGATCGCATCCGATGAGTGCTACAGCGAGATCTATTTCCGCGACGAACCGCCGCTGGGCGGGTTGCAGGCCGCGCAGGCGCTGGGTCGCACCGATTTCCGCAACCTGCTGAGCTTCACCAGCCTGTCCAAGCGCAGCAACGTGCCCGGCCTGCGCAGTGGTTTTGTGGCGGGTGACGCCGCGCTGGTCAAGCCCTTTCTGCTCTACCGCACCTACCACGGTGGCGCCATGAGCCCGGTGGTGCAGGCCGCCAGCAAGGCCGCCTGGGAAGACGAAGCGCACGTGGTGGACAACCGGCGCCAATACCGCGAAAAGTTCGCCCAGGTCACACCGTTGCTGGCCGAGGTGCTGGATGTGGCCCTGCCCGACGCTTCGTTTTACCTCTGGGCCGGCGTGCCGGCGTCGTATGCAGACGTCGCCGCGGGACTGAGCGCTGATGAAGCCTTCGCCCGCGCCCTGCTGGCTCAATACAATGTGACGGTTCTGCCCGGCAGTTATCTGGCGCGCGACTTCAACGGATCGAACCCCGGCACGGGCCGTGTGCGCATGGCCCTGGTGGCCGAGCCCGCCGAATGCCTGGAAGCGGCGCACCGCATCCGGGCTTTCATGGCCGGGCGCGCCTGACCCCCTCTCCTCTCAATTCCCTTCTCCGACCAGCCTCATGACACAACAACTGCAAACCCTGATCGACAACGCCTGGGACAACCGCGCCGAACTCTCCCCCGCCTCCGCGCCGAAGGAAGTGCTGGATGCCGTGGAACACGTGATCGCCGAGCTGAACAAGGGCCGCCTGCGCGTGGCCACGCGCCAGGCGGTGGGCCAGTGGACGGTGCACCAGTGGATCAAGAAGGCGGTGCTGCTGTCGTTCCGCCTGAAGGACAACGAACTCATGCGCGCCGGTGACCTGGGCTTCTTCGACAAGGTCAAGACCAAGTTCTCGCACCTGAGCGAATCCGAAATGAAGGCCACCGGCGTGCGCGTGGTGCCGCCCGCCGTGGCGCGTCGCGGCAGCTTTGTGGCCAAGGGCGCGATCCTGATGCCCAGCTATGTGAACATCGGCGCGTACGTGGACGAAAACACCATGGTCGACACCTGGGCCACGGTCGGCTCGTGTGCCCAGATCGGCAAGAACGTGCACCTCTCGGGCGGTGTCGGCATTGGCGGCGTGCTGGAGCCGTTGCAGGCCGGCCCCACCATCATCGAAGACAACTGCTTCATCGGCGCGCGCTCCGAAGTCGTTGAAGGCGTGGTCGTCGAAGAAAACTCCGTGCTCGGCATGGGCGTGTACCTCGGCCAGAGCACACCCATCTTCAACCGCGACACCGGCGAGGTGGTGTTTGGCCGCGTGCCGAGCGGCAGCGTGGTGATCAGTGGCAGCCTGCCCAAGAAAACGGCATCGGGCAAGGACTACAGCACCTACGCGGCCATCATCGTCAAGACGGTGGACGCGCAGACGCGCTCCAAGACCAGCTTGAACGATCTCCTCAGAGACTGAACATGGTGCCCCCACGCTCCACCGCTTCGCGGGTCGCTGCCCCCCAAGGGGGCTGGCCTTGCTTGGGGCGGCCCGGCGCGGCGGCCTGCCTCACTGTACGAATTCACTTGAAGGGATCAGCATGAGCAGCGGAACAATGGAGCGCATCCTGCGCCTGATGGCCGACAAGAAGGCCTCGGACGTGTATTTGACGGCGCATGCGCCGGCCATGATCAAGATCAATGGCCAGACCATCCCGATCAACAGCCAGGTGCTGCCTCCCGAGGCGCCGCGCAACCTGCTCTCGGAGATCGTGCCGTCCACACGCATGGAAGAGCTGCAGGAAACCGGCGAGCTCAACATGGCGGTGCCGCTGGAGGCGCTGGGCAATTTCCGCGTGAGCGCTTTCCGCCAGCGCGGCAACATCGCGGTGGTGATCCGTTTCATCCCGGGCGACATTCCCGCGCTCGACTCGCTCAATGTGGCGCCGGTGCTGGCCGATCTGGTGATGGAAAAGCGCGGTCTGGTGCTCATGGTGGGTGCCACCGGCGCCGGCAAGAGCACCACGCTGGCGGCCATGATCGACCACCGCAACGAGTCGGCCAGCGGTCACGTGCTCACCATCGAGGACCCGATCGAGTACGTCTACAAGAACAAGAAATCGGTGGTGAACCAGCGCGAGATCGGGCCGGACACCGCGTCGCTGCAGATCGCGCTGAAGAACGCGCTGCGCCAGGCGCCCGACGTGATCCTGATCGGTGAGATTCGCGACCGCGAAACCATGTCGGCCGCCATCGCTTATGCGCAGTCGGGCCACCTGTGCCTGGCCACACTGCACGCCAACAACAGCTACCAGGCGCTCAACCGCATCCTGAGCTTCTACCCGGTGGAAGTGCGTCCCACCATGCTGGGTGACCTGGCCGCTGCGCTGCGCGCGATCGTGTCGCAGCGCCTGCTGCGCACCCACACCGGCAGCCGCGTGCCCGCCATGGAAGTGCTGCTCAACACCTCGCTGATCGCCGACCTGATCCAGAAGGCCGACTTCTCCGGCGTGCGCGAGGCCATGGAGAAGTCGCTGGCCGATGGGTCGCAGAGCTTCGAGCAGGATCTGGCCCGGCTCATAAACGACGGCCTCGTCACACGCAACGAAGGTCTGGCCCAGGCCGATTCGCCCAACAACCTGCTGTGGCGCTTGCAAAACGACTTCAATGCCATCAAGGCCAACGACGCCGCCAACTCCAACGACGAAGACGCGGCCGAGAACGCCACCTTCACCGAGTTCACGCTCGACGTGAAACATTGATCCCATGACCGACACCCTGCGCCTGACCGAACAGCTCATCGCCCGTGCTTCCGTCACGCCGCGCGATGAAGGCTGCCAGTCGGTCATTGCGCAGCGTCTGGAGGCCCTGGGCTTCCGCTGCGAAACCATCGAAAGCGGCCCCGACGATTTCCGCGTGACCAACCTCTGGGCGCGCCTGGGCACGGGCCAGCAGCCCACGCTGATCTTTGCCGGCCACACCGACGTGGTGCCCACGGGCCCCGCCACCGCGTGGAGCAGCGACCCCTTCGCCCCCACGCACCGCGACGGCAAGCTCTATGGCCGCGGTGCGAGCGACATGAAAGCCTCGCTGGCGGCCATGGTGGTGGCTTGCGAAGAGTTTGTGGCGGCGCATCCCGAGCCGACCATCGACATCGCCTTTCTGCTCACCAGCGACGAAGAAGGCCCGGCGCTGGACGGCACGGTGGTGGTCTGCGAGCGCCTGAAACAACGCGGCGAGCGGCTCGACTGGTGCATCGTGGGTGAACCCACCTCGGTCGAGCGCACCGGCGACATGATCAAGAACGGCCGCCGCGGCACGCTGAGCGGCAAGCTCACTGTCAAGGGCATCCAGGGCCACATCGCTTATCCGCACCTCGCCAGAAACCCGATACACCAGGCGGCGCCCGCGCTGGCCGAACTGGTCGCGACCACCTGGGACGCGGGCAACGCGTTTTTCCCGCCCACCAGCTGGCAGATCAGCAACATCCACGGCGGCACGGGCGCGAGCAATGTGATCCCAGGCACCGTGGTGATTGATTTCAACTTCCGTTTCTCCACCGAGTCCACGCCCGAGGGTTTGCAGCAGCGCGTGGCCGACATCCTCGCAGGCCACGGTCTGCAACCCGGCAACGACTACGAGCTCGCCTGGACGCTGGGCGGGCGGCCCTTTCTCACACCTCCCGGCACGCTGGTGGAGGCCGTGCGTGCGGCCATCCACAAAGAAACCGGCATCACGACCGAGCTCTCCACCACCGGCGGCACCAGCGACGGGCGATTCATCGCCCAGGTCTGCCCGCAGGTGATCGAACTCGGCCCACCCAACGCCACCATCCACAAGATCGACGAGCATGTGGCCGTGGCCGACATCGAACCGCTCAAGAACATTTACCGCCGCACGCTGGACAACCTGTCCCGCCTTGCCGGCTCTCCCGACTGAGCGCACTGTGAAACTGAAAGAACTGCTGGCCGCGGCCACCCGCCGCCTGGACGCGGCCAGACTGGCCTATGGCCACGGCACCACCAACGCGCGCGACGAAGCCATCTGGCTCGTGCTGTGGCAGCTTGGCCTGCCGCTGGACAGCGACCTCGACACCCTCGCCCGCCACCCGGTGACGCCCGAGCAGCAGGCCGAGGTGAACGCCTTGATCCAGCGGCGCATCGACACCCGCGAACCCGCCGCCTACCTCACTGGTGAAGCCTGGCTGCAGGGCGTGTCTTTCCACGTGGACCGCCGCGCCATCGTGCCGCGCAGCTTCATTGCCGAGCTGCTGGCCGAAGGTTCCATCGACCCCTGGCTGGACGAAAGAACCCGCGACGTGCTGGACCTGTGCACCGGCAACGGCAGCCTGGCCGTGCTCGCGGCCCTGGCCTACCCCGATGTGCGCGTGACCGGCGCCGACATCTCCGCCGAGGCGCTCGAAGTTGCCCGCATCAACGTGGCGCGCCACGAACTGCAGCACCGCATCCGGCTGGTGGAGTCCGACGGCCTGCAGAACTGTCCTGGCCCCTGGGACCTGGTGCTGTGCAACCCACCTTACGTGAACGCGCGCAGCATGGCCGCGCTGCCACCCGAATACCGCGCCGAGCCGGCCCTTGCGCTGGACGGCAACACCGCCGGCAACGTCGACGGCATGGACTTCGTGCGCGCCCTGATCCGCGACCTGCCCCGCCGCCTGAAACCCCAAGGCGTGCTGGTGCTGGAAATCGGCAATGAACGCGAGCACTTTGAAGCCGCGTTTCCCCACCTCGAAGTTGTCTGGATGGCCACCAGCGCCGGCGACGACCAGGTACTTTTGCTCACCCTTGAATCCCTCACGGCGACGCCCACCTCAACGACGCCCGCTCCATGATCACCTTGAAAAACCTTGTCCTTCGCCGCGGCGTGAAGGTCCTGCTCGACAACGCGTCCTGCACCATCAACCCGGGTGAAAAAGTCGGCCTCGTCGGACGCAACGGCGCGGGCAAGTCCAGCCTGTTCGGCTTGCTCAACCACACCCTCCACGAAGACAAGGGCGACTTCTACGTGCCACCACAGTGGCGCATGGCGCAGGTGGCGCAGGACATGCCCGAGACCGAACAATCGGCCACGCAGTTCGTGATCGAGGGCGATGTGACCCTGCTCGCAGCCCAGCAGGAAGTGACCGCATCGGAAGACAGCGGCGACGGCGAGCGCATGGCGCACGCCTACATGGCGCTGCACGACGCCGGCGCGCACGACGCGCCCGCCCGCGCGCAAGCACTGATTCTCGGCCTGGGTTTTCGCACCGACGAACTCGAGCGCCCGGTCAACAGTTTCTCGGGTGGCTGGCGCATGCGCCTGCAACTGGCCCGCGCGCTGATGTGCCCCAGCGAACTTCTGCTGCTCGACGAACCCACCAACCACCTGGACCTCGATGCATTGGTCTGGCTGGAAGCCTGGCTCAAACGCTACGAAGGCACCATGCTGGTCATCAGCCACGACCGCGAGTTTCTGGACGCGGTGACCAACGTCACCATCCACATCCACACCGCGCAGCTCACCCGCTACGGCGGCAACTACAGCCGCTTTGAAGACATGCGCGCCGAGCAGATGGCCCTGCAGCAGTCGGCCTATTCGCGCCAGCAGGACAAGATGGCGCACCTGCAGAAGTTCATCGACCGCTTCAAGGCCAAGGCCAGCAAGGCCAAGCAGGCGCAAAGCCGCGTGAAGGCCCTGGAGCGCATGGAAAAAATCGGCCCGGTGCTGGCCGATGCCGACTTCACCTTCGAGTTCACCGAGCCGCAGAACCTGCCGAACCCGATGCTGGCCATGAGCGACGCGAGCTTTGGTTACCCGCCGCCCGACGAAGGCAGCGAGCCCACCGTGATCGTGCGCAACATCAGCCGCTCAGTGCTGGCGGGCCAGCGCATCGGCATCCTGGGCGCCAACGGCCAGGGCAAGTCCACTGTGGTCAAGACCATCGCGCGCGATCTGCAGCCGATTGCCGGCGAGATCACCGAGGGCAAGGGCCTCAACATCGGATACTTCGCACAGCAAGAGCTCGACGTGCTCCGCCCGGCCGACACACCGCTCGAACACATGATCCGCTTGGTGCGCGAGTGCACAGCCGAAGGCCGTCTGAGCGGCCAGCCCACACGCGAGCAGGACCTTCGGAGCTTCCTGGGCAACTTCAACTTCACCGGCGACCAGGTCAAACAAAGCGTGGGCAGCATGAGCGGCGGCGAAAAGGCCCGCCTGGTGCTGTGCATGATTGTCTGGCAGCGCCCCAACCTGCTGCTGCTCGACGAGCCCACCAACCACCTGGACCTCGCCACGCGCGAGGCCCTGTCGGTGGCACTCAACGAGTTCGAAGGCACCGTCATGCTGGTCAGCCACGACCGTGCGCTGCTGCGCGCCGTGTGCGACGAGTTCTGGCTGGTCTCGCGCGGCGGCATCGAGCCGTTTGACGGCGACCTTGACGACTACCAGCGCTACCTGCTCGACATGGCCAAGCAGTCACGCGAGGCACAGCGCCAGGAACAGCGCGATGCGCAACGCGCTCCGGCCGTGCTCGCCGTGGCAGCGCCCGAGCAAAAGCGCAACGATGCCCAGCGCCGACAGCAGCTGGCCGAAAAGACCAAGCCGCTCAAGAAAGAGCTGGAGCAGACCGAGAAACGCATGGCACAACTGGCGCAGGACAAAGCGCGCCTGGAAGCCGCCATGGGACAGCCACTCAGCCCGGCCGACCTCGCAAAGAACGGCAAACAGCTCAAGGCCGTCAACGACGAAAACGAAGCGCTCGAAGCCCGTTGGCTGGAGCTCACCGAAGCCATCGAGGCTGTGAGCGCCTGAGTTTTCGCTTCGGCTGTGGGTTCGCAAACTGAGCGAAACGTGGAAAACAGCTAGAGTGCGGTCTCTAGTGCTTTTGTATCCACCTCAACGCTCAGGAGTTTTTCGAATGATGTCCATTCTCGGCACCCTCTTCATCGGCCTCATCGCCGGTTTCATCGCACGCGCGCTCAAACCCGGCAACGACAGCATGGGCTGGATCATGACTGCCCTGCTGGGCGTGGCCGGTGCTTTCCTGGCCGGCTATCTGGGCGCAGCGCTGGGCCTCTACCGACAGGGCGACCTGGTCGGCTTCATCGCATCGGTGATCGGCGCGATCATCCTGCTGGTGATCTACGGCTTCTTCAAGAAACGCTGAGCTCTTGCGATGCACCTTGCCCGCTGCTGCGCATGCAGCGGGCAACAAAAAAGCCCTGATCTTTCGATCAGGGCTTCACGTGTTTTGGTGGGACGTGCGGGGGTCGAACCCACGACAAACGGATTAAAAGTCCGCTGCTCTACCAACTGAGCTAACGTCCCATCAGGGCTTCACATTCGACACTCTGTTTGCACATTGTGTATCCCGCGAAGCCTCAAATTATAGCTTCTTTTTCGGGCCCTTTTGAAGACCTCTTCAAGATTGCTTGCACATCTTTCGCCAGGTTGTTCATCACCCACCCGGCAGCACAAAAGCCGAACGCTGCAGTGACGCTCACCACCGAGCCGTAGCCGTGGCAGTTCAGCGAGCCATCCACGTCTTCGATGTTGCACGACGCGTCGGGTGGCGCCACGGTCTCACGGCTGAAAACACAGCCCACGCCCATGCGCCCTGTGCGGGCGCCGCCGTGATGTTTGCGCAGGCGGTAACGCAGCTGCGCCAACAGAGGATCGTGCGTGACCTCACTCAGGTCTGCAACATCGACCGCGTGCGTGAGCCGCTTGCCGCCCGCAGCACCCACCGTGACAAAGGGAATGGCGTGCGCTGCAGCCCAGGCGGCCAGGGTGGTCTTGGCACGCACCTGGTCGCATGCATCGATGACCGCCGAGGGCAAGCCCTCACGACCCGACACACTGTGCAGCAAGGCGGGCCAGTTGTCCGGCGTCACAAAATCATCGACCACATCCACCACGCAATCGGCGTGAAAGAGCGCGATGCGATCACGCATGGCTTCGGCTTTGGCCTGACCCAAGGTGGGTTCCAGCGCGTGGATCTGCCGGTTGATGTTGGACTCGGACACGTGATCAAGATCGATCAAGGTGAGGCGCCGCACGCCGCTGCGCGCCAGGGCCTCCACCGCCCACGAACCCACCCCGCCGATGCCCACCACCACCACGTGCGCGTCGAAGATGCGCTGCGCCCCGTCGACACCGTAGAGTCGGCGCAGCCCGCCGAAACGGCGCTCGAAGCGTTCGTTGATTTCCTGCGTCACTCGCGGTCCAGCAACCATATCTGGAACCGGAAACCACCGATGGCACCGAGCACGATGCCGGTCACCGCGATGATGCTGGTGAGGCTCAAGGTGGACAGCCCCGACATGCCCTGGCCGACCGTGCAGCCCAGCGCCGTGACGCCGCCCACGCCCATGCACACGCCACCGGCCATGTGCAACGCCGTGTCCTGGGTGGTGCGGAATCCCTCCCAGCGGAAGCTGCCTTCCAGCACAGCGCACACAAACGCGCCGACCACCATGCCGGCCACGGTGACGGTTCCGAAGGTCAGTACCTTGGACGTGTCGCTGAAAAAGATGAGCCAGTCCAGGGTGTAGGCCATGGGTGCGGTGAAGGTCAGTGCGTCCATGCGCCCGGAGTTGCTGCCCAGAAAGACCGCTTCCAGCGTTTCGGGATGTTCGGCCACAAAACCCAGGCGGCCACTCACCCACCACATGGCGGTCACCACCAGCCCGAGTCCGATGCCCGCCAGCAGGTTGTTGCCGGTGCGGAAATCACGCCCCAGCAATGCCCAAAGCACCAATGCACCACCGACCACCAGTGCAAACAACAGTCCGGTGAGCGCAGGCGCAGTGCCCGATACCGTGGCCAGCCAGGCCGGCAGCGCCGAGCCCGACGCCATTGTGAAGGAGACGGTGTCCACCGTGTTCACGCGAAGCACAGCGGTCACGCCACGCAGCGTGGCAAACGCGGCAACCCCCATGACGACAAAGACCACCAGCGACTTCAGGCTCCCTGCACCGATGCGCACCAGCGTTTTGCTGCCGCACCCGGAGGCCAGCACCATGCCGAAGCCGAACAAGGCCCCGCCCGACACGGCAGAAAGCCAGACGACGCGAGGACCGGTGTAGATGCTCTGGGTGGGATCGATCCAGCCCAGCCAGGCCATGACGTAAAAGCCGATCATCGCGATGCCCACCGCCATGCCCCACATGCGCATGCGGGTCCAGTCGCCCATGTTCACGATGTCGCTGATGGCGCCCATGGTGCAGAAGTGCGTGCGTTGCGCGATGAACCCGAAAACAAGGGCCACTGCGAAAGCAGCCCAAAGGACGAGGGTGTTGAGTCTGGCGAGGTCGGCGATTTCCATGGCCGCCATTGTAGGAGGCGAGCCCTGCCCCCGATGGCCGCGCGCCGGAACACGCGGCTCACATCAACGCAGGCGGGCCAGGCGCTCGCGCGCCGCGGCAGCGGCTTCGGAGTTCGGATGTGCTTTGACCAGGTTTTCGAGCGTGCTCTTGGCGGTGCGCGCGTCTTTCAGTTCGACATGGCTGTTGGCCATGGCGAGCATGGCCTCGGGCGTGCGCATGTGGGCCGGGAACTCGCGCACCAGCCGGCCGTGGGTGGCCACAGCTTCCTTGTAGGCGCGGTTGGCGTACTGCGCATTGCCCAGCCAGTAGAGAACCGACGGCGTGTAGCCGCTGGCCGGGTAACGCTGCAGGAACGTTGCGTACGAAGCCGACGCGGGCTGGAATTCCGACTTGCGCAGCTGCGCCATGGCGGCTTCGAAGTCGGCCTTCTCGGCTGGCGCGGCGGTGAAGGTCTGGCCGTCAAACTCGATGCGAAGCGGTTCCACCTGACGCAGGCGCTCGTCGATGCCGACCTGCACGTCTTTCTGCTGGCGCTGCAACTCCGACACCTCACGCGCCAGCTGCTCGTTCTGGCCCCGGAGACGCGCCAGCTCGGCCCGCAATTGCTCGATCTGGTTGGACAGCTCCAGCAGGCTGCGGCGCGTGCTCGCATCGCCCTCGCGCGCTTCGGCAGCAGCGGCGTCGGCGGCCTGCTTGTTGGCGTCGACTTTCTGCCGCAACTCGATGATGGCCTTGCGCGCCTCGTCGTCGCCGAACAAGGCGTGCGCCTGCAAGGGCCACAGCGTGGCCAGACAAAGCGCCCAGGGCGCGGCGGCGGTGAGCTTCATGTTCAACGGTAGGTCAGTTCAACACGGCGGTTTTTGGCGAACGATGCTTCGTCAAGACCGACCTGGGCGGGCTTCTCTTCACCAAAGCTCACGGCTTCCATCTGTGCTTCGGTCACGCCCAGCAAACCCAGCGCACGGCGCACGGCTTCGGCGCGCTTCTGACCCAGCGCCAGGTTGTATTCGCGGCCACCGCGCTCGTCGGTGTGCCCTTCGAGGTTCACACGGCGGGTGCGGTTGGCATTGAGGTAACGCGCGTTGGCTTCCAGCGTGGCGGCCGAGTCGGCCTTGACTTCGAAACTGTCGTAGTCGAAGTAGATGATGCGGGCCACGGCAGCGGGTTGCGCCGAATCGGCACCACCCACGGACACGCCGGACACGCCACGAGGATCGACCGCGCCGCCTTGCCCACCGGCCGCAGCACCGGAGTTCAGCGCCGAGCCCGAGCGGTCTTCAACCGGCACGTCGTCAAGCTTCACACCCGAGCTGCAGGCGGCCAGCACGGCCGCCAGGCCAAGGCCGGCCACCAGGCGCAGACCACGCTGAAGGCGCGTGTTTCGAATGGTGGAGGGAATGTGGATGGTGTTCATGAGAAGTTCCTAAAGATGAAAAGTGTGCGGGATTGGGGCGGGAGTCCGCGGACTCCCGGAGAAGGATCAACGCAGGAACGGGCCCCACTCGGGCTCGCGGATGTCACCCTGCGCGCCAGCCAGTCGGGTCTTGATGCGACCGTCCACCGTGGTGGTCATGAGCGCTTCCTGGCCCTTGTCGCGGGTGGCGTAAATGATCATGCGGCTGTTGGGCGCGAAGCTGGGACTCTCGTCGGCACTCGACTCGGTGAGTGCCGTCACGGTACCACTGGCCAGCTCCATCACATGCAGGCGGAACGCCCCATTGACGCGGGAGATGAAGGCCAGCCAGCGCCCGTCCGGGCTGGGTGCGGGCGAGATGTTGTAGTTGCCGGCGAAGGTCAGGCGCTGGGCGCTGCCGCCTTGTGCACCCATGCGGTACACCTGTGGCGAACCACCGCGGTCGCTCACGAAATAGATGGACTTGCCGTCGGGGCTGAACACCGGCTCGGTGTCGATGCTGGCCGACTGGCTCAAGCGCCGCGGGTCGCCACCGGTGGCGTCCATCGCATACACCTGCGCGTTGCCCGAGAGCGAAAGCGTGGCGACCACCGAGCGGCCATCGGGCGACCACGACGGCGCGCTGTTGGAGCCCTTGAAGTTGGCCAGCAAGCGGCGGCGGCCCGAGGCCACGTCGTGCGCATAGATCACGGGCTTGCGCGCTTCGAAAGACACATAGGCGAGCTGCGCGCCACCGGGCGCCCAGCTCGGCGAGATGATGGGTTCGGGACTGGTGAGGGCCGCGCGCGCGTTTTCACCATCGGCGTCGGCCACCCAGAGGTTGTGGCGTTGCGCCGTTTTGGTGACGTAGGCGATGCGCGTGGAGAACACCCCTTTTTCGCCGGTGATCTTCTCGTAGATGAAGTCGGCCACGCGGTGGGCCGCCAGGCGCAGGTCTTGTGCGCCCACCGGATAGCTCAGGCCACCGAGGTCTTGCCCGCGCACCACGTCCCAGAGGCGGAAGCGCACGTCAAATCGGCCATCGGCCAGTTTGGTGACGCTGCCGGTGAGCAGGGAGTCGGTTCGGCGCTCGCGCCAGGGGCCGAGGTCGGGGCGGGAGGTCTCGTCCAGCCCGCCGGCAATGGGGTCCACGAAGCGGAACTGGCCGCTGCGTTCGAGGTCAGCGCGCACAATGGCCGCGATGTTTTCACTGGCCGCGTCGTTGCCGCGGAAACCCACGGCAGAAAACGGAAACTGGGTGAGGCCGACGCCCGCCACCTCGACCCGGAACTGGGCCTGGGAGGCAAGTGGCCAGCCCAGCAGCGGGAGGGTGGAAACCAGGCCGAGCGCGCGGCGTCTCGGAATCAGGGGCAGCGCGTTGTGTCGGTTCAAATCCAGCATGCTGAGTGTGTCGCTTGTCCTGAGGTGGCAGCAGGGACGAAGCGCCCTGCACAGCCAACCGATAATAACGGAGCCATCCGGCCCTCCCGTGACAAGATGTGTGCACGCAAGGCCGCCGCTCGTGGTGCAAGGCAGACTCGCCACAGCGCGGAATGTTCCGCAAGCCGGCACACTTTGGGACCGATCCGCTTTTGACCGCATCCAACCACTCCAACCCGCCACTGGCCGGCACACTGACCCAGCGCCTGCTGCGCCTGTGGCCCTATTTCCGCTCGGCCAAGACCGGGATTGCCCTGGCAGCAGTCAGCACCCTGATCGGCGCGCTGACCGAGCCTTTGATCCCGGCCCTGCTCAAGACACTGCTGGACCGTGGGTTTGCCGAAGGCAACATCGAACTCTGGATGGTGCCGGTGGCGCTCATGGGCCTGTTCGGCATCCGTGGCCTCGCGGGTTTTGTGGCGCAGTACACGCTCTCGTACACCGCCAGCCTGGGCCTGCTCAACCTGCGCCGGGCCATGTTCGTCAAGCTCAATGACGCGCAGATGACGCTGTTTGCCCGCCAGAGCGCGAGCAAACTGTCGAACACGCTGGTCTACGAGGTGCAGACCGGCTCGCAGATGCTGGTGTCGGCCTTCCTCACGCTCACCAAGGACAGCCTCACCGTGCTGGCGCTGCTGGGCTATTTGTTCTACCTTAACTGGAAACTCACACTGATCGTGATGCTGGTGTTTCCCGGGCTGATCCTGATCATGCGGGTGCTCTCGCGTCGCCTCTACAAGCTCACCCGCGACAGCCAGACCGCCACCGACGAGCTCGCCTACGTGGTGGAAGAAAACGCGCTGGCGCACCGCATGGTGCGCCTGCACGGCGCGCAGGCGCGCCAGACAGAGCGCTTCGACGTGCTCAGCCTGGCGCTGCGCCGGCTGGCGCTCAAGTCCACCGTTGCCATGGCGGCCATGACGCCGCTCACGCAACTGCTCGCCTCGGCAGCCCTGTCGGCGGTGATCGCCGTGGCGCTGTGGCAGAGCAGCAGCAGCGGCGTCACGGTGGGCAACTTCGTGGCCTTCGTCACCGCCATGCTGATGCTGATCACACCCATCAGGCACCTGGCCGAGATCACCGCGCCGATCACGCGCGGGCTGGCCGCGCTGGAGCGCGGATTGGAACTCATCGAAAACACACCCGAACAATCCAGCGGGACGCACACGGCCGAGCGGGTAAACGGCTCAATCACGTTGAGCGGTGTGTGGGTGCGCTACCCGGCCAAGGACGACCAAGTCGTGCAAAGCGACGATGACAGCCTGGTCGCCTTGCGTGGCGTTTCGCTGGACATCCACCCGGGTGAGGTGGTGGCCTTTGTGGGGCCGTCGGGATCGGGCAAGACCACCCTGGTCAACCTGTTGCCGCGTTTCGTGGAGATCGAACGCGGCGACATCCTGCTCGACGGCGTGCCGCTGGCCGACTGGAACCTCACCAGCCTGCGTCGGCAGTACGCCATGGTGAGCCAGGACGTGGTGATGCTCAACGACACCCTGGCCGCCAACGTCGCGCTGGGCGCACTGGGCAATGCGGTCGATGAAGACCGCGTGCGCGCTGCGCTTGTCTCGGCCAATCTGGGCGAGCTGGTCGAACGCTTGCCCCAGGGCATTCACAGCAATGTGGGCCACAACGCGGCCGAACTCTCGGGCGGCCAGCGCCAGCGGCTGGCGATTGCGCGGGCGATCTACAAAGACGCCCCCATCCTGATCCTGGACGAAGCCACCTCGGCGCTGGACAACGAATCAGAGCGGTTGGTGCAGGACGCGCTGGCCCGACTGATGAAAGGCCGCACCACGCTGGTGATTGCGCACCGCCTCTCCACCATCGAACATGCCGACCGCGTGGTGGTGCTGGCCGACGGCCGCATCAGCGAACAAGGCACGCACCGGGAACTGCTGCAGGCAGACGGGATTTACGCGCGGCTGCACTCACAAAGCTTCAGACCGGAGGCAGAGGCCTGAACAGCCGGACTACAGCAAGACGATGTCGTACTGCTCCTGCGTCATCGAACCCTCGCTTTGAAGTGAAATGGGCTTGCCGATGAAGTCCGACAAACCCGCGAGGTGGGCCCGCTCTTCGTCGAGGAACAGCTCCACCACCTTGGCCGAGGCCACCACGCGAAATTCGCGCGGGTTGAATGCGCGGGCTTCGCGCAGGATCTCGCGCAGGATGTCGTAGCACACGCTGCGGGCGGTCTTCACCACGCCCTTGCCACTGCAGGCCTCGCAGGGTTCGCTGAGCATGTGGGCCAGCGACTCGCGCGTGCGCTTGCGTGTCATCTCCACCAGACCGAGCTGCGAAAAGCCGCCGGTCATGGTTTTCACGCGGTCGCGCGCCAGCTGTTTGCGAAATTCGCCGAGCACGGAGTCGCGGTGGTCTTCGCGCACCATGTCGATGAAATCCACAATCACGATGCCGCCCAGGTTGCGCAGTCGAAGCTGCCGCGCAATTGCTTGCGCCGCTTCGAGGTTGGTGCGGAACACCGTGTCGTCGAAATTGCGCGCGCCCACAAAACCGCCGGTGTTCACGTCCACCGTGGTCAGCGCCTCGGTCTGGTCGATCACCAGATAGCCTCCCGATTTCAGGTCGACGCGCCGGCTGAGGGCGCGCACGATGTCTTCGTCCACGTTGAACAGGTCAAAGATCGGGCGCTCGCCGCTGTAGTGCTGCAGCTTGGTCACGGTGTCGGGCATGAACTCCGCGGCGAACGCGGTGAGCAGGCCATGCTGCTCGCGCGAATCGATGCGGATGGAATGCGTGTCGGCGCCCACCAGATCGCGCAACACGCGCTGCATCAGGTTCAGGTCTTCGTGCAGCAGGGTGGCCGAGGGCTGGCGGGTGGCCGCCTCCTTGATCCGCAACCAGGTCTTGCGCAGATACGCCGTGTCCTCGGCCAGCTCTTCGTCGGTCGCGTCTTCGGCGTTGGTGCGCAGGATGAAGCCACCCGCGGCGCTGCCGTCGGTGGTGGCGGTGAGCTGCAGCAGGCGCTGGCGCAGGGCTTCGCGTTGCGCTGGTGGAATCTTCTGCGACACGCCGATGTGGTTGTCCTGCGGCAGGAACACCAGCAGACGCCCCGCAATGCTGATCTGCGCAGTGAGCCGAGCGCCCTTGGTGCCGATCGGGTCCTTGAGCACCTGCACCATCAGCGCCTGGCCCTCGAAGATCTGGCGCTCGATCGGCAGCACCGGGTTGGGGGTGAGCAGCTTGCCGTTGGCGCCTGGCGCGGGCTCGGTGTCGCCTGTTGCGGGCACGTTCCCACGCGGTGCGGCATGTTTGGCCGCGATGTTCGGCATGAGGTCGGCCACGTGCAGAAAGGCGGCGCGGTCCAGACCGATGTCGATGAAGGCCGATTGCATGCCCGGCAACACACGCGAGACCTTGCCCAGGTAAATGTTGCCGACCAGGCCCCGTTCCAGCGTGCGCTCCAGGTGCACCTCCTGCACCGACCCCTGCTCCACCACCGCCACCCGCGTTTCCTGTGGTGACCAATTGATCAGAATGTCCTGGCTCATGGGGCCCTTCTCCGTGGCGTGCTGCGGTTCAGATCAGTTGCACGCCGGCGGCGTGCAACACCTGCGCTGTCTCGTGCGCGGGCAGGCCCATGATGCCCGAATAGCTGCCGCTGATGTGGCTCACCCAGAGGCTTGCACGCCCCTGGATCGCATAGGCACCGGCCTTGCCCATGGGCTCGCCGCTGGCCACGTAACGTGCGATCTGTCGAGGCGTCAAAGGCTCGAACGTCACCCACGAGGTGGACAAGGCCGCGTGGACACGCGGGCTGCGTTTTCCGGGCACCCCCACCGCCACGGCGGTGAGCACGCGGTGGCGTTGGCCTGCAAGGATGGCGAGCATGTGGTGTGCCTCGGCGGCATCGGCCGGCTTGCCCAGGATGCGCCGGCCCAGCGCCACGGTGGTGTCGGCGCACAACACGGGCGCGGGCGGCAGGCCGCGGCGCTTCAAGCGCGCCAGCGAAGCCTGCAACTTCAAGCCCGTCACACGTTGCACGTAAGTCGCCGGCGCTTCATTCGGCAACACGATTTCGAGCGACTCGGCATCCTCTTCAACATCAGGAAGCAGCAGTTCACAACGAACGCCCCACTGCTCAAGAAGCTGTTTGCGTCGGGGGCTCTGGGAAGCGAGATAGATGAAGTCGCTCATTCGCGGTGATAGGGGTGGTTGGCGTTGACGGACCACGCGCGGTAGAGCTGCTCGATGAGGAGCACGCGCACCATGGCGTGCGGCAAGGTCAGGTCGGACAAGCGGATGCGCTGGTGCGCCGCAGCCCGAAAGCCTGGGTCCAGGCCGTCGGGGCCACCGATCACCAGGGCCACATCGTCACTCTCCAGCTGCCACTCGTTCAACTGCTGCGCCAATGCCTTGGTGGTGAGCGTGGTACCGCGCTCGTCGAGGGCCACGATGCGCGAGCCACGCGGGATCGCGGCCTCGATGCGCTCGCGCTCGGCCGACAGCAGGGTCTCCAAGGTTTTGGAGCCGCGGGGCTCGGTCTTGACGGCTTTGAGTTCCACCCGAAGCTCGGGTGGGAAGCGCTTGGCGTAATCGTCGTAGGCGGTCTGGGCCCAGTCGGGCACCCTTTGCCCGACCGCGACGATCAGCAGCTTCATGCCTTGCGGGGGGCTGCGGCCTTGGTGGTTTTGCGCGCCGGCGTCTTGGCGGCGGGTTTGGCCACGGCCTTCAGTGCGGTCTTGGCGGCCGCTTTGGGAGCCGACTTGACGGCCGGCTTCGCACTCGGCGCCACACGGGGTTTGACCACCAGTTTCTGCAGCGCGGTCTTGGGAGCGGCTGCGGGTTTGCGGGTGGTCTTGGCGGCCGTGGATTTGGCCGGTGCCGACTTGGCGGCCGACTTCACCGCGGGCTTTTTGCTCGCGGTTTTGGCCACGGGTTGGGCCGGCGCTGTGGCCGCTGTGCGGGCTGCCGACTGTGCAGCCTTGCGCGCCGTGCTCTTGGCGGGCTGAGCGGCAGCGGTGGCCACCGGCTTCTTGCGGCTCTTGGCAGCGGGCTTGGCTTCAGCCACCACGGGCTTCTCGGCGCCGTGCTTCAGGCGGATCGGCTTGGCGCCCCAGATCTCTTCCAGACGGTAGTACTGGCGGATCACGGGCTGCATCACATGGGCCACGGCCGCGCCGCAGTCCACGATGATCCATTCGCCGTTGTCTTCACCCTCGATGCGGGGTTTGTCGAAGCCGGCTTCACGCACGGCATCGCGCACGCTGGCGGCCAGGGCTTTGGTCTGGCGGTTCGAGGTGCCGCTGGCAACGATCACACGTTCGAAGAGCGGTGAGAGGTGTTCGGTGTTGAAAACCACGATGTCCTGACCCTTGACGTCCTCCAGCCCGTCGACGATGGCGCGCTGGAGTCTCTGGATGTCTTTTTTGGCAATGGTTTCGCTGGTCATGAAGGATTCTGATAAAGGTGATGGGTTGAAATGTAGCCTGCGACGGCCTCGGGCACCAGAACCTCCAGGGCGGCGGTGCTTTGCGCCGCCTGTCCCAGCCGGGCCCGCACGTCGGTCGCGCTGATGTTCTTGAGCGGCATGTCCAGCCGCTCGAAAGGCAGATCAACCCGCGACAGATCGGTCTCCACCGCCTGGTCCAGCGGGGCGTCGGCGCCGATGTTGGTGGCGCGGTTGGCCACCGCCAACGTGGCCAGGTCCAGCACTTCCTGCCAGCGTACCCAGGTTCGAAACGCCAGCAACTGGTCGGCGCCCAGCACGAGAAAGAGCTGCGCGCCCGGGTATTCCCGAGCGAGTTCGCGCAGCGTGTCGGCGGTGTAGCTCGGGCCTTCGCGGTGGATTTCCCGCTCGTCGATCTTCACGCGGGCCAGATCGTCAAACGCGAGATGGCACATGGCCACACGATCGGCGGCGGGCGACAGCACCCGGGTTTTGTGCCACGCGTGGCCGGTGGGCAGGATGTGCAGTGCATCCAGCCTGAGTTGCTTGAGCGCGGTTTCGGCCAGCGCGCGGTGGGCCCAATGGGGTGGGTCAAACGCCCCACCGAACATGCCCACGCGCTGCAGGCTCGCGTTGCCATGCTTCAAAGCCAGTCCTTGCGCACCAGGAAGTCCTTGTAAAGCCGCTCTTCGGGCGTGCCCTTTTTCGTCTTGCGGTTGTAGGCCCAGCTAACCAGCGGTGGCATGGACAGCAGAATGGACTCGCTGCGCCCGCCCGACTGCAGGCCGAAATGCGTGCCGCGGTCCCACACCAGGTTGAATTCGACGTAGCGGCCGCGGCGGTAGAGCTGGAAGCTGCGCTCGCGTTCGCCATAAGGCGTGTTCTTGCGGCGGTCGACGATGGGCAGGTAGGCGTCGAGGAAGGCGTCGCCCACCGAACTCATCATGGCGAAACTGCCGTCGAAGCCGAGTTCGGAAAAATCATCGAAGAAGACACCGCCAATGCCGCGCTGCTCGTCGCGGTGCTTCAGATAGAAATACTCGTCGCACCAGGTCTTGAAGCGGGGGTACTTGTCCACGCCGAACGGGTCGAGCGCGTTCTTCGTCGCGCGGTGGAAGTGCACCGCGTCCTCCTCGAAGCCGTAGTAGGGCGTCAAGTCCATGCCACCGCCGAACCAGCACACCGGCTCGCCGCCCGCCGGCGTGGCCGCGAGCATGCGCACGTTCATATGCACGGTGGGCACGTACGGGTTGCGCGGGTGGAACACCAGCGACACGCCCATGGCCTCAAACGGCGCGCCGTTGAGCTCGGGCCGGTGTGCGGTGGCCGAGGGTGGCAGGCGCGGGCCGGTCACGTGCGAGAAGCCACAGCCTGCGCGCTCGAACACCGCGCCGTCTTCCAGGATCTGCGTGATGCCGTTGCCCTGCAGGACTTCGCCCGCGGGTTTCGTCCAACGGTCCACCACGAAGCTGCCACCATCCACCATGGCCACGGTGGAGGTGATGCGGTCCTGCAGGTCGATGAGGAACTCACGCACGGAAGACAGGGAAGTCTGTTTCATGGTCTGGCCGAATCGTCGGAAAAAAGGGCGCTGTGCTGGCGGTTCGGCCCGGGGGACCGGCTGCGCTCAGAGTGCACGGTAACCGATGTCGCGGCGGCACTGCATGCCGTCGAAGCGGATGCCGTCCACCACCGCATAAGCACGCTGCCGGGCAAGGGCCACGGTTTCGGCGAGGGCAGTCACGCACAACACACGGCCACCCGACACCTGCACCTCGTTGCCGGCAGAGACCGTTCCGGCGTGGAACACCATGTGGTCGGCGGCATCGGCGGGCAAACCGGTGATGGCGTCGCCTTTGCGCGGGCTCAGCGGATAACCGGCAGCGGCCAGCACCACGCCCAGCGCCACCCGCGGGTCCCAGTCGAGCGCCACGCGGTCGAGTTCGGCGCGTGTGGCAGCCAGCAGCACCTGCGTGAGGTTGCTCTTCAGACGCATCATGATGGGCTGGGTTTCCGGGTCTCCCATGCGGCAGTTGAACTCCAGCGTCTTCACACGGCCATCGGGCGTGATCATCAGGCCCGCGTACAGGAAACCGGTGTACGGAATGCCGTCGGCGGCCATGCCGCGCAGTGTGGGCAGGATCACCTCGTTCATGGCGCGCTCGTGCACCGCAGGCGTGACCACCGGCGCGGGCGAATAAGCACCCATGCCGCCGGTGTTGGGGCCCTGGTCGGCGTCGAGCAGGCGCTTGTGGTCCTGGCTGGTGGCCAGCGCCAGCGCGTGTTCACCGTCGCACAGCACGATGAAGCTGGCTTCTTCGCCTTCGAGGAACTCTTCAATGACCACGCGCGCGCCGCCCTCGTTGTGCGCCACGCCCAGGGTGTTGTCGAGCAGCATGAAGTCGATGGCTTCGTGCGCTTCGGCCACGGTCATGGCGACCACCACGCCTTTGCCGGCGGCCAGACCGTCGGCCTTGACGACGATGGGCGCACCTTCGGCATCCACGTACGCGTGGGCCAGGGCCGGGTCGGTGAAGGCCTGGTACTTGGCCGTGGGGATGCCGTGGCGCTGCATGAAGGCCTTGGAAAACGCCTTCGAGCTTTCCAGCTGCGCAGCGGCCCTGGTGGGGCCAAAGATCGGCAGGCCGTGCGCGCGGAATTCGTCCACCACACCGGCGGCCAGAGGCGCTTCGGGCCCCACCACGGTGAGTGCCACCGCCTGGGCCTGCGCCCATTCGCGCAACGCCACCTTGTCGGTGATATCGAGGTTGATCAGGTCCGGATCGCGTGCGGTGCCGGCGTTGCCAGGTGCCACAAAGACCTGGCTCACGCCCTCGTCGTGCTTGAGTTTCCAGGCCAGGGCGTGTTCGCGGCCACCGCCGCCGATGACGAGAACTTTCATGCGTGAATTTCAGCGTTGTGGAACACAGCCTGCACATCGTCCAGGTCTTCCAGCACATCCAGCAGCTTCTGCATGCGCACAGCGTCGTCACCGGTGAGTTCCACCGTGTTTTCGGCGCGCATCGTGACCTCGGCAATCTCGGGCGTGAGGCCGGCGGCTTCCAGCGCGTTCTTGACGGCTTCGAATTCGGTGGGCGAGGTCAGCACCTCGATGGCGCCGTCGGCGTCGGTGATCACGTCGTCGGCGCCGGCTTCCAGCGCCACTTCCATCACCTTGTCTTCCGACGTGCCGGGCGCAAACACCAGTTGCCCGCAGTGCTTGAACTGGAACGACACCGAGCCGTCCGTGCCCAGGTTGCCCCCGTGCTTGCTGAAGGCGTGGCGCACTTCGGCCACGGTGCGGACCTTGTTGTCGGTCATGGTGTCGATGATCACCGCCGCGCCAGCGATGCCGTAACCCTCGTAGCGGATTTCTTCCAGGCTCACACCTTCGAGCGTGCCGGAGGCCTTCTCCACGTTGTACTTGATGCGGTCGGCCGGCATGTTGGCGGCCTTGGCCTTGTCGATGGCCAGGCGCAAGCGCGGGTTCATGGCGGGGTCGCCGCCGCCCTGGCGCGCGGCCACGGTGATCTCACGGATGACGCGCGTCCAGATCTTTCCGCGCTTTTCGTCCTGGCGACCCTTGCGGTGCTGAATGTTTGCCCATTTGCTGTGTCCGGCCACGAAATTGTCCTTTTGCCTGCTTGGGCTTTGATCTAATAAGCCTGCGATTTTACGTTTTCACCCGCCCTGCCCCGAACCCGCACACAAGGAAGCTCCGCCATGGCCGAACCGATGCTGATCGCCCAGAACGCCACCACCACCTGCCAGCTGTTGCCGGGTCTGGCCAACCGCCATGGCCTGATCACCGGCGCCACCGGCACCGGCAAGACGGTGACGCTGCAAACCCTGGCCGAGCAGTTCTCCAACATCGGCGTGCCCGTGTTCATGGCCGATGTGAAAGGCGACCTCTCCGGTATCAGCCAGAAAGGCAGTTTCGGCGAAAAGATCAGCAAGGTCCTGCAAGAACGCGGCATCACCCTGCCCGCTTCCCAGGCCTGCCCGACGACGCTGTGGGACGTGTTTGGCGAGTTGGGCCACCCGGTGCGCGCCACGGTCAGCGACATGGGCCCGCTGCTGCTCGCGCGCATGCTCAACCTGAACGACACGCAGGCCGGCGTGTTGAATCTGGTGTTCAAGATCGCCGACGACAACGGCCTGTTGCTGCTGGACATGAAAGACCTGCGGGCCATGCTGCAGCACATCGGCGACAACGCCAAACAATTCACCACGGAATACGGCAACATCAGCGCCGCCAGCATTGGCGCCATCCAGCGCGGCCTGATGCAGGTCGAACAACAGGGCGGCGACAAATTCTTTGGCGAGCCCATGCTCGACATCACCGACTTCATGCAGACGGTGGACGGCAAGGGCGTGATCAACATCCTGGCGGCCGACAAGCTGATGAACGCGCCGCGCCTGTACGCGACCTTCCTGCTGTGGATGCTATCCGAGCTGTTCGAGACCCTGCCGGAGATCGGCGACCCCGAGAAGCCCAAGCTGGTGTTCTTCTTCGATGAGGCGCACCTGCTGTTCAACGAAGCGCCCAAGGTGCTGATCGAGCGCATCGAGCTGGTGGTGCGACTGGTGCGCTCCAAGGGCGTCGGCGTCTACTTCGTGACCCAGAACCCGTTGGACATCCCGGACAGCGTGCTCGGCCAGCTTGGCAACCGTGTGCAGCACGCACTGCGGGCATTCACGCCGCGGGACCAGAAGGCGGTGAAGTCCACCGCGCAGACCATGCGGCCCAAGGCCGGCCTGGACATCGAAGCCGCCATCACCGAGCTGGCCGTGGGCGAAGCGCTGGTGAGCCTGCTCGACGCCAAAGGCCGGCCGAGCGAGACCGAGCGCGTGTTCGTGGTACCGCCGGGCAGCCAGCTCGGGCCCATCACCGACGCCCAGCGCCAGCAGCTGCGCCAGGAGTCTCTGGTGGCCGGGGTCTACGAAAAGCTGCTCGACCGCGAAAGCGCCTACGAAATGTTTGCCAACCATGCAGGCAAACGGGGCGCGCAAGCCGAACCTGAGACCGCAAAGGACGCGCCCAAGACGCCCCGCATTCCCGGCGCAGCGAAACAGGAGGCCGAAGCCGGCGGTGGCGGTTTCGGGGGCATGGTGAACGAAGCCCTGTTCGGCCGCACCGGCCCGCGTGGCGGCCAGTACGACGGCCTGGTGCAGACCATGGCCAAAACGGCGGCGCGCAGCGTGGCCAGCGGCCTGGGGCGGCAGATCGTGCGCGGCGTGCTGGGCAGCCTGCTCGGCGGCAAACGCTGAGCGGACGAAGCACCATGAAGATCGCTTTCTACATCGTCCTGGCCGCCATCGTGCTGGCCCTGGTGGCCGCGCAGGTCGGCTTGTTGAGCGGGCAGCGGCCCGCCGACCTTGGCGTGAAGGACGGCCGTCTCAAGCCGCCTTCTGTCACCCGCAACAGCGTGAGCAGCCAGGCCGCGCTGTCGCCCGACCACCCGCAGCGCGCCTACGCGTCCATCGAGCCCCTGCCCTTCAAGGCGGGCGGCGCGGCAGCGTCGATGAAGGCGCTGGAGGCAACCCTGGACACCATGCCCGGCGTGACCCTGATCGAGCAGCGTCCGGAATACCTGTACGCCCAAGCGCACACGCGCTGGCTCAAGTTTGTGGACGACATGGAGTTCTGGGCCAACCCCGCCAGCGGTGTGATCGAACTGCGCAGCGCCAGCCGGCTCGGGCGAGAGGACTTCGGCGTGAACCGCCAGCGGGTCGAGAAGATTCGCGCGGCTTACCTCGCCCAGCCCTGAACCGCAAGACACGACCCCAAGCAAAAGGCCCGGCATGACCGGGCCTTTTGTCTGAAGGAGCCGAAGCTCAACCCGCCGTGGCTTCCTCGGGCTTGGCCTTGCCTTCCTTCTTCGGCAGCGGCTGGATGTCCAGATCGACTTCCTGCACCTCCTTGCCGGCGTCGTCGGTCTTGGTGACGATGTCCACCGTGAGGCGGCCGCCTTCGGTCAAGCGTCCGAACAGCAGCTCGTCGGCCAAGGCACGTCGAATCGTGTCCTGGATCAGGCGCTGCATCGGGCGCGCACCCATGAGCGGGTCAAAGCCCTTCTTGGCCAGGTGCTTGCGCAAGGCATCGGTGAACGTGACCTCGACTTTCTTCTCGCCGAGCTGCGTCTCCAGCTGCAGCAGGAACTTGTCCACCACCCGCATGATGACGTTTTCATCCAGCGCCTTGAAGCTCACGGTGGCGTCCAGGCGGTTGCGGAACTCGGGCGTGAACAGGCGCTTGATGTCGGCCATCTCGTCGCCCGCTTCGCGCGGGTTGGTGAAGCCGATGGTCGCCTTGTTCATGGTCTCGGCGCCCGCGTTCGTCGTCATGATGATGATGACGTTGCGGAAGTCGGCCTTGCGCCCGTTGTTGTCGGTGAGCGTGCCGTGGTCCATCACCTGCAGCAAAACGTTGAAGATGTCCGGGTGCGCCTTTTCGATTTCGTCGAGCAGCAGCACGCAATGCGGCTTCTTGGTCACGGCTTCGGTCAGCAGGCCACCCTGGTCAAAACCCACGTAACCCGGAGGCGCGCCAATCAGGCGGCTCACCGCATGGCGCTCCATGTACTCCGACATGTCGAAGCGGATCAGGTCGATGCCCATGATGTAGGCCAGCTGTTTGGCGGCTTCGGTCTTGCCCACGCCGGTGGGGCCGCTGAACAGGAAGGCGCCGATCGGCTTGTCGCTCTTGCCCAGGCCCGAGCGCGCCATCTTGACGGAAGAGGCGAGGATTTCCAGCGCCTTGTCCTGACCGAACACCACGCTCTTCAAGTCGCGTTCCAGCGTCTGCAGCTTGCTGCGGTCGTCGTTGGACACGTTGGCCGGGGGAATGCGCGCGATCTTCGCCACGATTTCCTCGACCTCGGTCTTGCTGATGGTCTTCTTGCGTTTGGACACCGGCAGGATGCGCTGGGCAGCGCCCGCCTCATCGATCACGTCGATGGCCTTGTCGGGCAGGTGGCGGTCGTTGATGTACTTGGCGCTGAGCTCGGCCGCCGCCTGCAGGGCGGCCACGGCGTACTTCACGCCGTGGTGCTCTTCAAAGCGCGACTTCAGGCCCTTGAGGATGTCCACGGTTTCCTGCACGGTCGGCTCGACCACGTCCACCTTCTGGAAACGGCGGCTGAGCGCCGCGTCTTTCTCGAAGATGCCGCGGTATTCGGTGAAAGTGGTCGCGCCGATGCACTTGAGCTGGCCGCTGGACAGCGCCGGCTTGAGCAGATTGGACGCGTCCAGCGTGCCGCCCGAAGCTGCACCCGCGCCGATGAGGGTGTGGATCTCGTCGATGAATAGGATGGCGTTGGGACGGTCCTTGAGCGACTTGAGAACGCCTTTGAGGCGCTGCTCGAAATCACCGCGGTACTTGGTGCCGGCCAGCAAGGCGCCCATGTCGAGCGAAAACACGCTCGAATCGGCCAGGATCTCGGGCACTTCGCCCTGGGTGATGCGCCAGGCCAGGCCCTCGGCGATGGCGGTCTTGCCCACGCCGGCTTCGCCCACCAGCAGCGGGTTGTTCTTGCGGCGGCGGCACAGGATCTGGATCACACGTTCCACTTCGTACTCGCGCCCGATGAGTGGATCGATCTTGCCGTCCTTGGCCATCTGGTTGAGGTTCTGCGTGAACTGCTCCAGCGGCGAGGCCTTCTCGTTGCTCTTGGCTTCGCCAGCCTCTTCGTTCTCGGCCGCGCTTTCGCCGGGCTTGGCAGCCTCGGGCGGGTCGCTCTTGCGGATGCCGTGGGCGATGAAATTCACCACGTCCAGGCGGGTCACGCCCTGCTGGTGGAGGTAGTACACGGCATGCGAATCCTTCTCGCCGAAGATGGCGACCAGCACGTTCGCGCCGGTCACTTCCTTCTTGCCATTGCCGGTGGATTGCACATGCATGATGGCGCGCTGGATCACACGCTGGAATCCCAGCGTGGGCTGCGTGTCCACCTCGTCGGTACCGGCCACCTGGGGGGTGTTGTCCTTGATGAAGTTCGTCAAGGATTTGCGGAGGTCGTCGATGTTGGCGGAGCAGGCGCGCAACACCTCGGCGGCGCTGGGGTTGTCCAGCAGCGCGAGCAACAGGTGCTCGACCGTGATGAATTCGTGCCGCTGCTGCCGGGCCTCGACAAAGGCCATATGCAAGCTGACTTCAAGTTCCTGGGCAATCATGGGGCACGTCCTTTGGGCTGGGATGATCGGGAAAGCAAATGTCTGAAAAAAGAACAGAACAGGTTCGTGGGCTCAGATAAGGCGGTTTGGGCGTTATTCAACCGGCTCGCTCATGCACTGCAAAGGATGGCCGGCGGCACGCGCCGCCTGGAGGACCTGATCGACCTTGGTGCTGGCCACGTCGCGTGAATAGACCCCGCAGATGCCTTTTCCTTCCAGATGGATCTTGAGCATGATCTGGGTGGCGGTTTCGCGGTCCTTGCTGAAGAACTCCTGGATGACGTGCACCACAAACTCCATGGGCGTGAAGTCATCGTTGAGCAGCACCACCTGGAACATCTGGGGAGGCTTGGTGCGCTGGGCACGCCGTTCGAGCACCACCGACTCGTCGTTGCCGACGCTGGGTGGCGCCGTCGGGTTTTCGGGTTTTTTGGGGTTCTGGGTGGCCATGAAAACCATTCTAGCGGCGCGTATCCGCCCACATCACCATGCGGGATTAGGTGTCGACCGGAGCGCACAACCCGGCCCAGGTCCGCGGGCGGAGCCGACGTGCAGGGCATGGTTTTTTCCATGCCTCATTGTGAGGGGAAAGGTGAAAACAAAACCGCAGAGCAAGCGGTTTTTGGGGGTGTAGTTCGCAATATCGGGCGACGGATGGAGCCGGCGGGAATGCAACCGGTGCCGATGCCTCACATGTGGTCGATCATGACCTGTCCAAAACCGGAGCAGCTGACCTGGGTGGCCCCCTCCATCTGGCGCGCAAAGTCGTACGTGACCTTCTTGCTCAGAATGGATTTTTCGAGCGAGCTGATGATCAGGTCCGCGGCCTCCTTCCAGCCCATGTGGCGCAGCATCATCTCGGCCGAGAGGATTTCGGAACCGGGGTTCACGTAATCCTTGCCCGCGTATTTGGGCGCGGTACCGTGGGTGGCCTCGAAGCAGGCCACGGAATCCGACAGGTTGGCCCCCGGAGCGATGCCGATACCACCCACCTGCGCGGCCAGCGCGTCGGAGATGTAGTCGCCATTGAGGTTGAGCGTGGCGATCACCGAATACTCGGCCGGGCGCAGCAGGATCTGCTGCAGGAAGGCGTCGGCGATGCTGTCCTTCACGATGATGTCCCGGCCCGTTTTGGGGTTCCTGAACCTGCACCACGGGCCGTCATCGATCAGCACGGCGCCGAACTCCCTGCGGGCCAGCGCGTAGGCCCAGTCGCGAAATCCCCCTTCGGTGTATTTCATGATGTTGCCCTTGTGCACGATGGTCACGTTGGGCTTGTCGTTGTCGATCGCGTACTGGATGGCCTTGCGTACCAAGCGCTCCGTGCCCTCGATCGACACCGGCTTGATACCGATGCCCGAGGTGTTCGGGAAACGGATCTTGGTCACACCCATCTCGTCCACCAGGAATTTGATGAGTTTTTTCGCCTTGTCGGACTCGGCCTCGTACTCGATGCCGGCATAGATGTCTTCCGAGTTCTCGCGGAAGACCACCATGTTGGTCTTTTCGGGCTCTTTCAGCGGCGACGGCACACCTTTGAAGTACTGCACAGGTCGCAGGCAGACGTAGAGATCGAGCTCCTGGCGCAGTGCCACGTTGAGCGAGCGGATGCCGCCGCCCACCGGCGTGGTGAGCGGGCCCTTGATCGAGACGACGTACTCGCGCAGCACGGCCAGGGTTTCTTCGGGCAGCCAGACATCGGGGCCGTAGATCCGGGTCGCCTTTTCACCCGCGTAGACCTCCATCCAGTGGATCTTCTTCTGACCGCCGTAGGCTTTGGCCACAGCCGCGTCCACCACCTTGAGCATCACGGGCGTGATGTCCAGGCCCGTGCCGTCACCCTCGATGTACGGCACGATGGGCTGGTCCGGCACGTTGAGCGACATGTCGCCATTGACGGTGATTTTCTGGCCCTCGGCGGGCACCTGGATGTGTTGGTACATGGCCGAAATTCTCGCACGACCCACCCCGAGCGGACGGATGGCGGAGAATGGGCCATCGATTTGAACCACCCGACCACACGCATGAAAAATCTGTCTGTTCGCCTGCTGTGCCTGTGGGTTCTTTTCACCGGCACGGCCTGGTCCCAGGAATCGCCCCAGCTTCAGTTGCCCAGGGTCACCTTGTCCGCCGGCATGCACCTCATCAACGCCCAAGTGGCGGCCACCCCGCAGCAGCGAGCAGTGGGTCTCATGTTCCGCAGGGAGATGCCGGTGAATGAGGGCATGCTGTTCGCCTTCGAGCAGGCGTCCGAGCAGTGCTTCTGGATGAAGAACACCCTGCTCCCGCTGACGGCGGCCTTCGTCGCGGATGACGGCACCATCGTCAACCTGGCCGACATGCAGCCGCAGAGCCTGGCCTCGCACTGCTCCACCCAACCGGTGCGCTTTGTGCTGGAGATGAACAAGGGCTGGTTCGACAAGCGCGGCCTGAAGGCCGGCTCCAAACTGAGCGGCCCACCGTTCACACGGTAGGCCGCCTCATCGAATCACGCGCAGATTTCAGGCCTGCACCGACGCCAGCGCCGCGTTGAAGGTCTTGCTGGGTCGCATGATGGCTTCGAGCTTGTCGAAGTCGGGCTTGTAGTACCCGCCGATGTCCACCGGATGGCCCTGCACGGCGGCCAGCTCGGCCACGATGGTCTGCTCGCTGTCGGTGAGTTGCTTCGCCAGCGGCGCGAACTTCGCGGCCAGCGCCGGATCTTCACTTTGTGCAGCCAGCGCCTGCGCCCAGTACAGCGCCAGGTAGAACTGACTGCCGCGGTTGTCGAGCTGGCCGGTCTTGGGCGAAGGATTTTTGTTGTTGTCCAGCAGCTTGCCGGTGGCAACGTCCAGCGTTTTGGCCAGCACCTTGGCCTGCAGGTTGCCCGTCTTCAGACCCAGGTCTTCCATGGACACCGCCAGCGCCAGGAATTCACCCAGGGAGTCCCAACGCAGGTGGTTTTCTTCCACCAGTTGCTGCACGTGTTTGGGTGCCGAGCCGCCGGCGCCCGTCTCGTACATGCCGCCACCGGCCATGAGCGGCACGATGGACAGCATCTTGGCGCTCGTGCCCAGCTCCATGATGGGGAACAGGTCGGTGAGGTAGTCGCGCAGGATGTTGCCGGTGGCGCTGATGGTGTCCAGACCGCGGGCCACGCGCTCAAGCGTGTAGCGCATGGCGCGCACCTGGCTCATGATCTGGATGTCCAGACCAGCCGTGTTGTGCTCGTGCAGGTACATCTTGACCTTGGTGATCATCTGCGCTTCGTGCGGGCGGTACTGGTCGAGCCAGAACACCACCGGCATGCCCGAGTTGCGCGCGCGGGTCACTGCCAGCTTGACCCAGTCCCGGATGGCGGCGTCCTTGACCTGGCACATGCGCCAGATGTCGCCCTGCTCCACGTTCTGGCTCAGCAACACTTCGCCCGTCGCCAGGTCGGTGATGTTGGCCACGCCGTCTTCGGTGATCTCGAAGGTCTTGTCGTGTGAGCCGTACTCCTCGGCCTGCTGCGCCATCAGGCCCACGTTGGGCACCGTGCCCATGGTCTTGGGGTCGAAGGCACCGTGCCATTTGCAGAAGTTGATGATCTCCTGGTAGATGCGGGCGAAGGTGGACTCGGGCATCACGGCCTTCACATCCTTCAGGCGGCCGTCAGCGCCCCACATCTTGCCGCTGTTGCGGATCATGGCGGGCATGGACGCGTCCACGATCACATCGTTGGGTGAATGGAAGTTGGTGATGCCCTTGGCGGAATCGACCATGGCCAGCTCGGGCCGGCCTTCGTGGCAGGCGTGCAGATCGCGCTTGATCTCGTCCTGCTTGCTCTGCGGCAGCGCGGCGATCTTGTTGTACAGATCGACCATGCCGTTGTTGACGTTCACACCCAATTCGTCGAACAGCTTGCCGTGTTTTTCAAAGGCGTCCTTGTAGAAAATCTTCACGCAGTGACCGAACACGATCGGGTGCGAGACCTTCATCATGGTGGCCTTCACATGCAGCGAGAACATCACGCCGGTCTTGTGGGCGTCTTCGATCTCCTTTTCGTAGAACTCCAGCAAAGCCTTCTTGCTCATGAACATGGAGTCGATGATTTCGCGGTCAAGCAGCGGCACTTTGGACTTGAGCACGATGGTCTTGCCACTCTTGGTGATCAGCTCCATCTTCACGTCGCGCGCCTTGTCCAGCGTCATGGACTTTTCACCGTGGTAGAAGTCGCCAGCGTGCATGTGCGACACATGCGAGCGCGATGCCTGACTCCATTCGCCCATGCTGTGCGGGTTCTTGCGGGCGTACTCCTTCACGGCGCGCGGCGCGCGGCGGTCCGAGTTGCCTTCGCGCAGGACGGGGTTCACGGCGCTGCCGGTGCACTTGGAATAGCGCGCGCGCAGCGCCTTCTCTTCCTCAGTCTTGGGGTTTTCCGGGTAGTCCGGGATCTTGTAGCCCTTGGCCTGCAGTTCCTTGATGCAGGCGACCAGCTGCGACACCGACGCGCTGATGTTGGGCAGTTTGATGATGTTGGCTTCGGGCTTGAGCGTGAGCTTGCCGAGCTCGGCCAGGTAGTCGGGCACGCGTTGCTCTTCGGTCAGGCACTCGGGGAAAGCCGCCAGCACGCGGGCAGCCACCGAGATGTCGCTGGTGGCCACGTTGATGCCGGCGGGCGCCGCGAACGTGCGGATGATGGGCAGGAACGCACTGGTCGCCAGCAAAGGGGCTTCGTCCGTCAGGGTGTAAATGATGGTGGGTTGCTGGCTGCTCATCGCGTATCTCCAAAATTGTTGGGGTGTGGCCGGTTCGACCGCTCTGTGCAGGTTATGCCGAAGCGCTGGATCAGACCACCCGTGATTTTGCTTTCCGGGCTTCACGCCAAGCCCCGTTTTTTGAACGCTTATCTCACAATGCAAAAAGCGGTGCGAAATTTGTGTGTTCTTTTCTGTGCAGCGACCAACAAAAAGGGCCCGAAGCTTGCGCTTCGAGCCCTGTCACCTGGCCGCTGGGGCTCAGGCGAAGTTGGCTTCGGCGAACGACCAGTTCACCAGCTTGTCGAGGAAGGTCTCCACGAACTTGGGGCGGGCGTTGCGGTAGTCGATGTAGTAGGCATGCTCCCACACGTCCACGGTCAGCAGAGCCTTGTCGCCGGTGGTCAGCGGGGTGCCGGCGGCGCCCATGTTGACGATGTCGACCGAACCGTCGGCTTTCTTCACCAGCCAGGTCCAGCCAGAACCGAAGTTGCCCACGGCGGACTTCACGAAAGCTTCCTTGAAGGCTGCATAGCTGCCCCACTTGGCGGTGATGGCCGCGGCCAACGCGCCGGCCGGCTCGCCGCCGCCGTTGGGCTTCATGCAGTTCCAGAAGAAGGTGTGGTTCCAGATCTGCGCGGAGTTGTTGTAGATGCCACCGCTGGATTTCTTGACGATGGACTCGAGGTCCATGGCTTCGAATTCGGTGCCTTTTTGCAGGTTGTTGAGGTTGACCACGTACGCGTTGTGGTGCTTGCCGTGGTGAAACTCCAGCGTTTCGCGGCTGTAGTGGGGAGCCAGTGCGTCCAGTGCGTAGGGCAATGCGGGCAGGGTGTGTTCCATGGGGTTCCTCGTGAGTGCTGTTGTGGAAAGTCTTGCCGTCTGGGTGGTCTCACCAGCGGACAGGCGGCCATTGTAGGCACGCGACTGTGCAGCGAAGGTGTCAGGGTCTCTGAATGTCGGGCTCCACGCGAACGTCCAAGGTGCCGTCGGCCAGCGTGGCGGTGAGCGCCTGACCAGCTTGCGCCTGCGCTGCCCGCGTTACCGCCACCCCTTGCGCGTCGGTGAGAAACGCGTAGCCGCGCTCCAGCACCAGCTGGGGATCAAGAAGCCCCAGTGACAGTTCGCAGCGTTGCAGCCGCCGCTGCTGCGCGTCCATTGCGCGGCGCAAGGCCAGCGGCAGCTGCGTCTGCAACACAGCCAATCGGTTGCGCCGCTGCTGGGTGGTCAACATCCAGCCGCCCTGCAAGCGGTGCTGCAGGCGCCCGAGTTGCTGCGCGCTGTCGTGCAGTCGCGACGAGGGGCGACCCATGCGCTGGGCCAACCGGTCGAGGCGCTGGCCCCGCTGGTCGATGTTGGACCAGGCGCCCGCATCCAGCCGCTCCTGCAAGTAATCCAGCTCCCCCACCCGCTGCTCGCGCGCGGGAGCGCAAAGCTCGGCCGCGGCGGTGGGCGTGGGCGCCCGCAGGTCGGCCACGAAGTCGGCCAGGGTGAAGTCGGTTTCATGGCCCACGCCGCAGACCACGGGCATGGGCGCGCGCGCCATCAGGCGAACCAGCTCGGGATCGTTGAACGACCACAAGTCTTCCAGCGAGCCCCCGCCCCGGACCAGCAGCAGAACCTCGCTTTCACCCGTCTCGGCGTGGCGGCTGTAGGCGCTCTGCAGGGCGGCGCGCAGTTCGCTCGGAGCTTGTGCGCCCTGGACGGAGGCGGGGTAGATCACCACCGGCAGGTGCGGCACGCGCCGGCGCAGGGCGGTGACCACGTCGCGCAAGGCCGCCGCACCCAGCGAAGTGACCACGCCAATGCTGCGAGGCTGGGCGGGCAGAGGCCGTTTGCGCGCTGCCTCGAACAAGCCCTCGGCCTCCAGTTGGGCCTTGAGGCGCAAGAACTGCTCGAACAGCGCGCCCTGCCCGGCTGGCTGAAGGGACTCCACAATGAGTTGCAGCTCGCCGCGCGCGCCATACACGTCGAGCTTGCCGCGGGCTTCCACGAGTTGTCCATCGCGCGGGTTGAAGGTGAGCTGTTCGGCCGCGCGGCGAAACAGCGCGCAGCGCACCTGACCCGTTTCGTCCTTCAGCGCGAAATAACAATGGCCGCTGGCCGCGCGCGAAAAGCCCGAAATCTCGCCGCGCACCGCGACCGGATTGAACCGGGCGGCCAGGGTGTCTGCCACGGCGCGCATCAGCGGCCCAACCGCCCACACACGCCCCGCCGCCGGGGCCTGCGACGGTGAAAACGCGTCAACCATGCGTGTCTCCCGCGCAAAAGTGTCCACAGGCCGCATGGATACTGGTGATCGGGTGAACGCAGCCTGTGTGTGCAGGGTCGGGTGAATAGCGCATTGATTCGAAAGCGTTTTGCAGTGCCTGTTTGCTGATCGATCTGATGAAGCCCAAGCCCGGCGCGGGCCCGCACCACTTGCTCGTCGGGTTCTTCACAAAGTTATCCACAGAATCTGTGCACGAAGTGCATGTGTCGTGCGGAGCATGGGGTGGGGGGTTGGGAAGCCATCGCCGGGAGCGCGCCACCCCTGAGACATAATCGGTCGACCGACTAGCGCCGAGCAACCCAACGGCACACGCCTGGAGTTCAGACTTGCTTTCCATCATACAAGCCGCAGGATGGCCCATCTGGCCCCTGATCATCTGTTCCGTTCTCGGATTGGCCCTGGTCATCGAACGGTTCGTCAGCCTCAAAACCGCCAAGATCATTCCGCCCAAACTGCTGGACGAAGCCATCATGGTGTCGCGCAACGGGGTGCCGGGCCCGGACGTGGTGACCCAACTCGAGCAGAACTCGGTGCTCGGCGCCGTGCTGGCCAGCGGCTTTCGCACCTTCAACAGCAACCCGCGCGCCAGCGAAGACGACCTGCGCGCCAGCCTGGAAGGCGCCGGGCGTCAGGCGGCGGCGCAATTGCAGCGTTACCTTGGCGCGCTCGCCACCATCGCATCGGCTGCGCCGCTGCTGGGTTTGCTGGGCACCGTCATCGGCATGATCGAGATCTTTGGCTCGCAGGGCGCCAGCGGCGCTGGCGGCGTGCCCGGCATGGGGGACCCGGCACAACTGGCGCGGGGCATCTCGATTGCCCTCTACAACACCGCCTTCGGCCTGATCGTGGCGATCCCCGCCTTGATCTTCTGGCGCTATTTCCGCGGCCGGGTGGACGGCTACCTGTTGGCCCTGGAACTGGCCGCCGAACGTTTTGCCCGTCACCTGCTGAACCTGCGCAAGCACTGAAGCCATGAACTTCCGTCCCGGCACGCGCGACGAGCCCGAGATCAACCTGATCCCGTTCATCGACATCTTGCTGGTGGTGCTCATCTTCCTGATGCTCACCACCACCTACAGCAAGTTCACCGAACTCAACGTCAACCTGCCGGTGGCCGACGCGCAGGCGCCCAAGACCAACAAGCGCGAAGTGGTGGTGGCGGTCGGCAACGACGGGCGTTACGCCATCAACAAACAGGTGCTGGAGGGCACCAGCGTCGAACTGCTCACCAGCGCCCTGGCCGGCGCCTCCGAAGGCAACGCCGAGACGGTGATCATCATCAGCGCCGATGCCGCGGCCACGCACCAGTCGGTGATCAATGTGATGGATGCCGCGCGACGAGCCGGTCTCGTGCAGATCACGTTCGCCACGCAACAGACCGGCGCTGCTGCTGCCCGTGGCAAGCCCTGAGCGGCGTCTCCTCCTGAACCGATGAGTGAGGCCCGCTGGCAGGCTCTCTGGCTGCGCAATTCGCTGCGGCGCGGCGGGATGGCCCGTTTGCTATGGCCCGTGTCGCTGGTGTACGGCGCACTCATGGCCCTGCGCCGGGGCCTTTACCAGATGGGTCTCAAACAAAGCCACTCCGTTGGCGTTCCGGTGGTTGTCATCGGCAACGTGGTGGTCGGTGGCGCCGGCAAAACGCCCACGGTGATCGGCGTGGTCAACCACCTGAAAACCCAGGGTTGGCAGCCCGGGGTGGTTTCACGCGGCCATGGCCGGCAGAGTCAACACGTGGTGCTCGTTCACGCCGACACGGCACTCGCCGACAGCGGCGATGAGCCGGCCCTGATCCACCGTCGCACCCAGGTCCCTGTCTGCGTGGCAGCCCAACGCGTGGCCGCAGCCCGGGCACTGCTGGCCGCACACCCGGAGGTCAACATCCTCGTCTGCGACGACGGCCTGCAGCACCTGGCATTGCACAGAGATGTTCAGATCATCGTGTTCGACGAGCGGGGCACGGGCAACGGCTGGCTGCTGCCGGCGGGGCTGCTGCGTGAACCCTGGCCGCGGGAAACCAAGACCTCCGCGTCTGACCTGGTGCTGCACCAGCGTCGGGATGACACGCCCAACCCTGCGCTGATTCGTGCACCCGGCGTGCCGGTGTTCGGTGCGGTGCGCAGGCTGGCCGACCACGCGGTGGGACCCACGGGCGAACAGATGTCGCTGGACCAGCTGCGCGGGCAACGCGTGACGGCGGTGGCCGGTACCGCCAGGCCCGGCGTGTTCTTCGACATGCTGCGTGCGCGCGGGATTGAGCCCGCGGCAGAGGTGGGCTTGCCCGACCACGCGACCTTGCCCGACTACGCAGCCCTGATGCAGGACAGCTCGATCACCCTGCTCTGCACCGAAAAAGACGCGGTCAAGCTGTTTCCCACGCTCATCGACAGCCCTGCGGATCAGCGCCCTCAGGTCTGGGCCGTGCCGCTGGAACTGACGCCAGACCCCGCATTCTTCAATGCGCTGGACGGGCGCCTGGAACGCCTGAAAAGCCGCGCCTGAACCGCAAAGCCGGCCAACCGCGCGACTATCATTCCCCCATGGACACCAAACTGCTCGAACTCCTGGTCTGCCCCGTGACCAAAGGGCCCCTGATCTTCAACCGCGACAGCCAGGAGCTTGTGTCGCGCAGCGCGCGTCTGGCCTACCCGGTGCGCGACGGCATTCCGATCTTGCTGGAGCACGAAGCCCGCCCCCTGACCGACGAAGAAGCCACCCGGCCCAACGCCCCCACCCCGCAGCCATGAGCCTGCACGAGGTTCCCGGGCGCTTCACGGTCCTGATTCCGGCGCGTCTGGCCTCCACCCGGCTGCCCGACAAACCCTTGGCCGACATCGGCGGCCTGCCCATGGTGGTGCGGGTGGCGCGCCGAGCGCAGCTGAGCGCTGCACACCGCTGTGTGGTGGCGGCCGACGATGCACGCATCGTGCAGGCCTGCGAAGCTCACGGCGTGAGCGCCATCCTGACCCGAGGCGACCACCTCAGTGGCAGCGACCGCCTGGCCGAAGCCTGCACCCTGCTTGGCCTGGCCGATTCGGAGGTGGTGGTCAATGTGCAGGGCGACGAACCCCTGATCGACCCCGGTCTCATCAACGCCGTGGCACAGGAGCTGCACGCCAGGCCCGATTGCGTCATGAGCACGGCGGCACATGCCATCGACGAGCTGGCCGACTTTCTCAATCCCAATGTGGTCAAGGTGGTGCTGGACCGGCAGCTGACCGCCCTGTATTTCAGCCGTGCGCCCATTCCCTGGTGGCGGGACGGCATGGCCGGCGGAGCGGCGTCCGCACTGCCGTCACCCCGCCCTCTGCGCCACGTCGGCGTGTATGGCTACCGCGCCGGTTTTCTGAGGCGCTTTCCCGAGCTCGAACCCGCACCGCTGGAAGCCACGGAGTCGCTGGAACAGCTGCGGGTGCTGTGGCATGGCGAACGCATTGCCGTGCACGTGAGCGCGGCTGCACCGGGTGCCGGCGTGGACACCCCGGAGGACCTCGAGCGGGTCCGCCAGGTGCTGGCACAAGACTGAATCCATACCCTGCGGGGCAGGCTTTCTGGGGTGGCGCTCTGTAAGCCGGGCGCGAGGATGCGCATGCTATCCTCAAATGGTCGCCCCGGCCCCACGCCCAGGGGCCGCCGCTCGAGACAAGCGGCCAAGCCATTGAAACATCAAAGAAGGAAAGCGATGAGACTGATTTTGTTGGGCGCGCCGGGAGCCGGCAAAGGAACGCAGGCGACGTTCATTTGCCAGAAGTACGGCATTCCCCAGATTTCCACCGGCGACATGCTGCGTGCCGCCGTCAAGGCCGGCACGCCGCTGGGCCTGCAGGCCAAGGCGGTGATGGAGTCCGGTGCGCTGGTCAGCGACGACCTGATCATCAACCTGGTGAAAGAACGCATCGCCCAGCCCGATTGCAACGGCGGCTTTCTGTTCGACGGCTTCCCCCGCACCATCCCCCAGGCCGACGCGATGAAATCAGCCGGCGTCAAGCTCGACTATGTGCTGGAGATCGACGTTCCGTTCGACGCCATCATCGAGCGCATGAGTGGTCGCCGCTCGCATCCGGCGTCGGGCCGCACTTATCACGTCAAGTTCAATCCACCCAAGGTGGAAGGCAAGGACGACGTGACCGGCGAGCCGCTGATCCAGCGCGATGACGACAAGGAAGAAACCGTGAAGAAGCGTTTGGAGGTCTACAGCGCGCAGACCCGTCCGCTGGTGGACTATTACAGCAGTTGGGCGCGCAACGACGCTGCGGCGGCACCCAAGTACCGCGCCATCAGCGGCATGGGTTCGGTGGATGACATCACGGCACGAGCCTTTGAAGCGCTGTCGAAATAAGCGGTCTGCACCCAACAAAAAAACCGGCCTGCGAGCCGGTTTTTTTGTTGGAGTCTTGGCGCAAGCGCATCAAGCCGGACTGGAACGCAACCCGTATACCTTGCCACCCAGGAACACATACTCGGCGCGCACGATCGCCTCCCCGGCTTCGTCTTTGAAGGTGAATCCCACCAACGAGAGCGATTCACCGTTCTTGATTTCGGGCATCTGCCACTGGCCCAGGCGGAACAAGGGCGCCAGCTCGATTTCCCAGCGTCGATCACGCCGCGTAGGTACCACCGCCCTGGACAAGAGCGCAGACCCGTCGACGCCCGCGGTCTGGGCTGGCAGGGCGCGCTGGGCCAGATCGGCGGGCACACGCAGGTTCTCGGGCAGCTCCAGCGACAGTTCCACGTGTGGGTTGCGCCACCTCACATTGACAGCCTTGCCCTCCAGGTAGATCGGCCGCCCCTGGTCAAAGCTGCTCCAGCCGTGGTGCGCCAGCGCACCCGTGGCGACGCCTCCCCAACCCAGGGCAGCGGCCACCTGAACAAATTCACGTCGTTGCATGCGGTTCTCCTTCAAACATAGGCAATCCAGCGTCCACAGGTGACCACGAGCATCCAGATCACCATCGACAAGAGCATGCTCACACGGGCGGTGGTGTCCTGGAGCTGCAACGAACGGCGCGCATGGAACCAGCCGGCATTGCAGCCCGCCAGCATGATCAACGCCATCTTCGCTGTGAACACGCGGTTGGCCAACAGTTCCCCGGGTTGCGTGCCGAACATCAACAAACCTGTCACGACGGCCAGGCCAAACCCGATGCCCACCAAGCCCAGGCTCAACCGCGCCAGTGGTTCGATAGGCAGGGTCGACGCCCAACCGAACACGCGCATCTCCAGCAACACCAGGTTACCCAGGATCAAGGCCACACCGATCAGGTGCACCACCTCCAGCATGGGATACGCCCAAGGGTGGGCGCCGAGTGCCTCCAGCACCTCAGGCCTCCAGCAACTGCAACGCCAGCGCCAGGCGCGCTTTCACAGGCGACAGGCCGGCCGAATCCGGCAACGGCTGGCCCGGGTGTGGCACCACGCGACCGTGCGCGCAGCGGCTGGCCACCACCACCTCGACGCCGCTGGCCTGTGCCTGTTTCAACGCTGCCAGCAGATCGTCGTGCACGGTGCCGTTGCCGGTGCCGGCCACCACGATGCCGCGCAGCGGCTCCGCGGCGGCGGTTTGGCCCAGCAAAGCGCGCACCACCTCCCCATCGGCATTGGCGTGACTGAAGATCAGCTCCACGCGCGGCAGCGCGGCGGCGCCCTTCAGTCGTCGCAGCGCTGCGGCGTCGAAGGCGCCCTCGGGCACCGCCTGAGGCCAGGGCCTGAACACGCGCAACTGCGCCTCTTCCACACAACCGAGCTCGCCCGCGTCACCCGAGTCGAACGGGTCTGTTCTGTAGGGATGCACCTTGGCCACGTCGATCGCACCGTGAATTCGACCAGCGCACACCACCACCACGCCACGGGCCTCAGGATGCAACGCCACCGCCACCGCATCGCTCAGGTTCTGCGGCCCGTCGGGCACCAGCGCCGTGGCCGGCCGCATCGCACACGTGAGCACCACCGGCTTGGATGGTTTCAGCACGGTCTGCAACAGAAAGGCGGTCTCCTCGATCGTGTCGGTGCCGTGGGTGATCACGATACCGGCCACCTCGGGCCGATCGAGGTGCTCAGCCACCCGCGCGGCGAGCGCATGCCACACGCTCAGCACCATGTCCTTGCTGTTGATCTGCGCCACCTGCTCCACGTCCAGCGGACAAGTCGCCAGGGCGGGCACCATGGCCACGAGCTCGCTCACCGCCACCTGCCCGGCCACATAGCCCACGTTGTCGTTCGCCCGGTTGGCGCGTCCGGCAATCGTGCCGCCCGTGCCCAAAACCACGAGGCGGCGCGCCTGGTTTGCATTCACCACTTGCCAAGTCCTTTGAACTGGTTAAAAATACAGCCACTGGATAAGAAAACAGTGACCCGCCGTTCGGATACCCCGCCCGGTGAGGCATACACCCCGAAGAGGTCCACATGCTCGACATGCCCGCCACCACGCCCAAGCTCACCGCCCGGCAGCAGCAGATTCTGGAGCTCATCCAGACCGCCATTGCCCGCACCGGTTCGCCGCCCACGCGGGCTGAAATTGCCAGCGAACTCGGCTTCAAGTCGGCCAACGCGGCCGAGGAGCACTTGCAGGCCCTGGCACGCAAAGGGGTCATCGAACTGGTCAGCGGCACCTCGCGCGGCATTCGCCTGCGCAGCGAAGATCTCCGCTCCATCAACGATTCGCGCGGGCGCCAGCTTACACTCCCGCTCCCCAGCCTGGCCCAGCTCATGCTCCCCCTGATTGGCCGCGTGGCCGCCGGCTCACCCATCCTGGCGCAAGAGCATGTGGACCAGACCTACCACGTCGAGCGCAGCCTGTTCCAGCGCGAGCCCGACTACCTGCTCAAGGTGCGCGGCATGTCCATGCGCGACGTCGGCATCATCGACGGCGACCTGCTGGCCGTGAAGTCTGCCAAGGAAGCCAAGAACGGCCAGATCGTGGTGGCCCGCCTGGGTGACGATGTGACCGTCAAGCGGTTCATGCGCCGCCAAAACGTCATCGAGCTTCACGCCGAGAACCCCGACTACAAGACCATCGTGGTCGAGCCCGGCGAACCGTTTGAAATCGAAGGCCTCGCGGTCGGCCTCATCCGCAACAGTTTCCAACTCTGACCCCTCGGGTCACGTTGCCTCAGCAGGTGGCGGGCGTTTGGTCCGACGGGCGTACCGCTCGTCTTTGGACACATCCCTGCGTTGGCGACTTCCTTGCAATCCTGCCTGTGTTCAACCCCTCGTCTGGAGTTTCGCATGGGAAAAATCTTCAATACCAACACGTGGCGCGCCCCTCTGCAGCTGATCGACTGCTGGCTGCCGCTTCCGTCCGACCGTCCGGCCCGTCCGGCCGCTTCGTTCATGGCGGCCAAAGCCGTGCAACGTTTTGCGCGAGCCGGTTGGCTCAACCGAGAGGCGGCGAACGGGCCTGCCATGCAGGCGAGGCAGCCGGTCGCGACCCAGGCGGGTTCACCTCCCGCATGCCGCGTGAGAGTACTGCGCCAGGCCGAAGCCCACCGAACCCAGAGCCGGGACATGCGCCTGGTCATCTCCGGCCCCATTGGCGATGTGTGCGCGGAGCTTGATCGGCTCGCGGCACTGGAGCAGGCCTCCATGGCACGCGCTGCCTGATCCACGCGACCCGGCCGGGCACTGCAGCGGCGAGGCTTCGTTCAGCGCAGGGCACGAACGGCCCGGGCCCAGGTCGCGAGGGAAAAAGTGGCGAAGGCACAATAGGCGCATGAATATTGTGATTCTTGACGACTATCAGGACGCGGTTCGCAAGCTGAAGTGCGCGGAGAAACTGGAGCCTTATCCGGCCAAGGTGTTCACGAACACGGTCAAGGGCGTGGGTCAGTTGTCGGTGCGGCTCAGAGATGCCGACGTATTGGTTCTGATCCGCGAACGCACCCAGATCTCGCGCCAGCTCATCGAAAAGCTGCCCCGCCTCAAGCTGATTGCGCAGACCGGACGCGCAGGCAGTCACCTCGATGTGGCGGCCTGCACGGAGCGCGGCATTGCGGTGGCCGAGGGTGTGGGTTCGCCCGTGTCAACGGCCGAGCTCACCTGGGCCTTGATCATGGCGTCGATGCGGCGCATTCCGCAGTACGTCTCCAACCTCAAACACGGAGCCTGGCAGCAAGCGGGGCTGAAATCGTCGGCCATGCCGATCAACTTTGGTGTGGGCATGGTGCTGCGCGGCAAGACACTGGGCCTGTGGGGCTATGGCCGAATCGGCCAACTGGTCGCGGGTTACGGGCGCGCTTTCGGCATGCAGGTGGTGGTCTGGGGCAGCGAAGCCTCGCGCGCCCGGGTGGTGGCCGATGGCTTTGAAGCCGCGGAAAGTCGCGAGGCGTTTTTTGCTTCGGCCGATGTGCTGTCGCTGCACTTGCGCCTGAGCGAAACAAGCGCCGGATGTGTCACGCTGGAAGACCTCGGCCGCATGAAACCCACGTCCCTGCTGGTCAACACCTCGCGTGCGGAGCTGATCGAGCCGGAGGCCTTGCTCGCTGCGCTCAACCGAGGTCGCCCCGGCATGGCCGCAGTCGATGTTTTTGAATCGGAGCCGATTCTTCAAGGGCATGCCTTGTTGCGGCTGGAGAACTGCATCTGCACGCCCCACATCGGGTATGTGGAGCAGGACAGCTATGAGCAGTATTTCGCCTCGGCCTTCGACAACGTGGTCAATTTCATCAAGGGAACGCCGACCAACATCGTGAACCCTGGCGCACTTCAAGTCCGCCGGTAGAAGCAGCTCCCAATGAAAAAAGAACGCCGCATCAGCGGCGTTCTTTTCTTTGGGGTTCAGCTTTTGGATCCGCGTCGGCCTTCAGGTTTTCCGTCGTCGGCCAGGTCCGGCGGCGGATCGAAGTCGATCACCTCGAAGTCGATGAAGTTGTCCTCGCCGGGCTGGATGTCGAAGTCTGCAGGTTGTGTGAGCTTGGCCGACGCCTCTACCGCCACATTCACGTCGGGCAGTGACGCTTCAAACCGGGCCATCTCGGAAAGATCGTCCAGGTTGATGTCCAGGCCGAGCCGGGAAGACGCAGGTGGCATCTCGCCCAGACCCATGGGCTGGGTGTGCTGGTGGTCCGGTGCCGCGGCCGGCTGTCTGCTCACGACTGGAGCGACCTTGCCAGCAGCCTTCAATGGCTGCATGGCCGTGTGCTGAAAGTCACTGTTCGCGCGTGGCGCGCTGCCGTCGCGCTGGATGAGGTCCTTGGCGATCGCGTGCAGCATGAGCAGCTCACGGTAAGCCTCCAGATCGAACACCTCGGTGCTGCTGTCGGTGGAGTCGCGGAAGATCGACTGTTCGATCAGATCAAGCACCCGCGGCTGCGGCCAGAGGGCCTGGATGCGGCTGAATGCGGTTTCGTACGACTCCAGCCCCAGGCCCCGCTGCGAATAGCTGTCGAACGGCGGCGCGCCGGCGTTGAACACATGGTTGAACTCGTCGCGCAGGCTCTCGTAGTCCTGGCGGCGCCCGAGACGGTGGTAAATGTGGAACAGGTCGAGGTAGGTCAGTGCACTGGGTTCGTGGCTTTCGGTGAGGTGGTCCTTGAGCACCTGGATGGCCTGCTCGTCCTCCCCCAACGACACGAAGAAATCGGCCTGCTGCTGCACGTCGAACAGCTCTTCGGTGGCCACGGAGCGTGACACGCCGATGGCGCTGGTTGAAAATTCACGCCGGTCGCGGGCAGCAATGGGGCTCTCCGCCAACGACGTTGCCGGCATGGGCTGGGTCACTGCAGGCCTGCCCGAGCGGTCGTCCAGCCCATCAAAGGAAGAGTCCTGGTCCAGATCGAAATCCAGGTCGACATCCGGGCCATCGCCCCTCGGCGTCAACGGGGTCAAGTCGGACGATTTTCCGGCGACGGGATCGTCGCCATCCAGAGGAACGCGCACCGTCTTCTCTTCATCCTCCGGCGCCCACCAGGCCCGCGAGGCCTCGGAGCCCTGCACCACCACCTCTTGCCGCCGCCGCCACACCATCAAAACCGCCAACAGGGCCAACAGCAGGCATGCGCCCAGCAGGTAGACCAACCAGTTCTGGAACCGTTGAGCCTGCGATTGTTCAAGCTGGGCATTGAGGTCGCCCAAGGCGGCCTGGGACCGGGTCTGTTCCTCGCGAAGTTTTGCCACCTCGGATTCGAGCGCAGCGAGCTTCTGCGCATCGCGCAGGATGTCTTCCGGAGTGGCGTTGATGCTTTTCCAGAGTTGCACGGCGGCTGCGCGCGTTTCTTCAGAAGTGCTGGGTTCGCTCAGCAGCAGGGGGGAGAGTTTGAGCGTGGGGTCGCGTTCGATGCCGGTGGTCAGGTCGATCGGATCCAGCTGCAGCCTCGGTACAGGGGGCGCTGCAGGTGGCTTGGACGGCGCGCGGCGAACCACCGAAGGCGGCCGGCTTGCCGGGGCGGCTGCACGTGCAGGCGTTGAAGGTCTAGCCTGTGAAGCAGCAGAAACGGGCGCGGCAGCACCGCCACCCGATGCCGACGAAGAAGCCGCACCGGAAGCGCCGGGCGCCACGGTCACACGAGGCAGCGCCGAGGGATCCGCAGCCGCAGCCGCCGCCACCGCCGGGGCTGCCGAAGGCTGCGAGGCAGCGGTCAGGGGCTCATTGACCAGATCGGCGAGCAAGACAAAGCGGCGCGTGAACTGGGTGCCGCAACCGGCTTTGACGTAGAGGGTGACGAAGGGCTCGTTGACCGGCAAACTGGACTGCACCCGCACCGAAGATTCAACGTCGGGCGTGGTGCGCTGGGGCGACGTGCGAACCAGGTTGGCCGCAACCTGGGTATCGCCGTAAAACACATCGGTCTGAATGCACAGATTGCTCAGGTCTTCGCCCGGGGCGAGCAAAACCTGAACGCGAACGTCCAGCGGGCGGCCGATCATGGCAGCACCACTGTGCCGACCCAAGGTGACGGCAGAACTGCTCAAGGCAGTTGATAGCAAAATACAACCTGTCCAGTACTTGCGCACGCCAGATTTCCTTCTTTCGTTCGTTGGTTGATTCTGTCATAGCTCCAGAAGCTCTCATTCCAAATACAACACACTTATGCACCCGATCTTTCAGAACACCGGCGTTGTAGGCACCGGCGCCATGGGCCGCGGCATTGCACAAATGGCCGCTCAGGCCGGCAGCCAGGTCTGGTTGTTTGATGTTCAGGCCGGCGCGGCCCAGGCCGCGCGTGACGCACTGCACGCCACCTGGCAAACGTTGGTGAACAAGAACAAGATGACGGCCGAGCAGATGCAGGCCTGCCTGGACCGGCTCAAGCTCGCCGATGCCCTGGGTGATCTCGCACCTTGCGATCTGGTGATCGAGGCCATCGTCGAGCGGCTCGACGTCAAGCAGCGTCTCTTCGCCGAACTCGAAGGCATCGTCGGACCGGAGGCGGTTCTGGCCACCAACACCTCATCGCTGTCGGTCACGGCGATTGCCGCGCAGCTCAAACGCCCCGCACAACTGGCCGGATTCCACTTCTTCAACCCGGTACCGTTGATGCGCGTGGTGGAAGTCATTGCCGGTCTGAAAACCAGCGCTTCGGTGTGCCAGCGGCTGACCGACTTCACCCGCCAGTTCGGCCACACGCCCGTGACCGCGCAGGACACGCCCGGCTTCATCGTGAACCACGCCGGGCGTGGCTATGGCACCGAAGCATTGCGGGTGGTGGGCGAGCGTGTGGCGGACTTCGCCACCATCGACCGCATCCTGAAAGACCAGATGGGGTTTCGTCTTGGTCCGTTCGAGCTGATGGACCTCACTGCGCTGGACGTTTCGCACCCGGTGATGGAATCGATTTACCACCAGTACTTTGAAGAACCCCGCTACCGCCCCAGTGTGATCACCGCACAGAGGCTGGCCGGCGGCGTGGTGGGCAAGAAGGTGGGCGAAGGCTTCTACGCGTACGACAAAGGCTTGGCCCAGGTGCCGGCCGAGCCCTCCGTGCCGGCAGTGGCCGAGATGCCGCCGGTGTGGGTGTCGCCCAAGGCGGCGCGGCGCGCCGAGTTGTACCAGCTGCTCAAAGACCTGGGCGCCCAGATCGAGACCGCAGCGGCACCCTCTTCCACCGCGCTGATCCTGGTGGCTCCGCTGGGCCTGGATGTCACCACGCTGGCCGCGGTGGAGCGCCTGGACGCCACGCGCACGGTGGGCATCGACATGATGCTGGACGACGCCTCTGTGAAGCGCCGGGTGCTCGCCACCAACCCCGCTACGCGGCCCGACATGGCGCAGGCCGCCCACGCGCTGTTTGCACGCGACGGCAAGGCGGTGAGCGTGATACGCGACAGCGGTGGCTTCGTCACCCAGCGTGTGGTGGCCACCATCGTCAACATCGCGGCCGACATGTGCCAGCAAGGCGTGTGCTCACCGGCCGATCTGGACGTGGCCGTGACGCTCGGACTGGGTTACCCCATGGGTCCGCTGGCCATGGGCGACCGCATCGGCCCGACCAACATGCTGGAAATCCTGTTCAATCTGCAGACGGTCTATGGCGATCCGCGTTACCGTCCTTCCCCCTGGCTGCGCCGCCGCGGTGCGCTCGGCCTGAGCCTCACGCACGAGGAAGCTTGAACATGACCGCGAGTCTCAAGAGCCACAGCCATGGCCAGACCATGGTGCTCACCATCAGCAACCCCGAGCACCGCAACGCACTCGGCCCCGACATGTACGCCGCCGGCGTGGAAGCGCTCAACGTGGCCGAGAGCAGCCCCGAGGTGCGCAGCGTGGTGATCACCGGCGAGGGCAACCACTTCTGCGCCGGGGGCAACCTGCAGCGGCTGATGGCCAACCGCCAGCAGCCGCCCGAGGTGCAGTCGCAAAGCATTGAAGGCCTGCACAACTGGATCGAGACCATCCGCGCGTTTCCCAAACCGGTGGTGGCGGCCGTGGAGGGCTCGTGCGCCGGTGCCGGCTTTTCGCTCGCGCTGGCCTGCGACATGGTGGTGGCCGCGCACAGCAGCGTGTTCGTGATGGCCTACAGCAACGTGGGCCTGTCGCCCGACGGCGGCGCCAGCTGGAGCCTCATGCGCGCCCTGCCCCGCGCCACGGCCCTGCAGTTGCTGATGTGCGGCGACCGCATCGGCGCCGAACGCCTGCAGCAGCTCGGCGTGATCAACACCGTGAGCGCCACCGGCGAGGCGCTCACGGAGGCGCTCGCGCTGTGCGAGCGGCTCAACGCGCGCGCCCCGAACGCGCTGGCCAGCATCAAGGAGCTGGCCAACGACGCACCCACTGTGCCGCTGCACGCGCAACTGGGCGCCGAGCGTGATCACTTCGTGCGCAACCTGCACCACGCCAATGCGGGCGAAGGCATCGACGCCTTCATCAACAAGCGTCCCGCGCAATACCGTTGAAAAGCGGCCCGCGCGGAGCATCTGCGCGCATACCCTGACCCTGTTGCCACGTCCCAGTGGCGACAATCATTGACTTTCCAGTCACTCAAAAGACAGCCCATGGACGAACCGATTCTGACAATGGAAGAACGCGAGGCGATCAACAGTGGTCGCTGGTTCTCCAGCCTTTCTCCCTCCCTGCGGCACGACATACTCCGATGCGCTTACGTCAAGCGATTCAAGGACAGCGACCTGATCGTTGCCCGAGGCGATCCGCCCTCCGAATGGACGGCGGTGGCCAAGGGCGCCGTGCGCGTGAGTTCCACCTCGCTCTCGGGCAAACAGATCACCTTGACGTATGTGGAGCCGGGTGTGTGGTTTGGCGACGTGGCGATGTTCGATGGAGACCAGCGCACGCACGACGCGTATGCCCACGGCCCCACCACGCTCCTGTGCGTGGCGCGCACCGATTTTCAGAAGATCCTCAGCTCGCACGTGGAACTGTACGAAGCGCTGATGCGCCTGCAGGCGCGCCGCATCCGCACGCTGTTCGGTCTGGTGGAAGACCTCAACACCCTGCCCCTGCGCGCGCGCCTGGCCAAACAGCTGCTGCACCTGGTGCGCAGCTACGGCGTGCCTTGTCTGTCCGACGGCAACGAGATGCGCATCGGCCTGCAGCTGGCGCAGGAAGAACTGGCCCAGCTGCTGGGCGCTTCGCGCCAGCGGGTCAACCAGGAACTCAAGTCGATGGAGCGGGACGATGCGATCCGCATCGAACAGGGAGGGCTGGTGGTGCGCAACCGCGACATGCTGATGCGCATCGCGGAAGCCGAATCCTGAGGCCGCGCGTGATGGCCTCTCCCCTCAACTCCCACCCAGGCCTTCACGCATGAGCGACACCCAGAACTTCACCGGCACCCGGGCCGTATCGGGCCAACACACGTTCGACGAAACCGCGCTGGACTCCTGGCTTCAAGCCCGCCTGCCCGGGTTTGAAGGCCCGCTCACGGTGGAGATGTTCAAGGGCGGCCAGTCCAACCCCACCTACAAGCTCATCACGCCGCAGCGCGCCTATGTGATGCGCGCCAAGCCGGGCCCCGTGGCCAAGCTGCTGCCCTCGGCCCACGCCATTGAGCGCGAGTTCCGCGTGATGAGCGCGCTGCACGGCACCGGCGTGCCGGTGGCGCAGATGCATGTGTTGTGCGAAGACGAATCGGTGATTGGCCGCGCCTTCTACATCATGGAGTGCGTCAACGGCCGTGTGCTGTGGGACCAGTCGCTGCCCGGCCTCAGCAATGAGGAGCGAGGTGCGATCTACAACGAGATGAACCGCGTCATCGCGGCGTTGCACACGGTCAAGCCACTGGAGATCGGCCTGGACGGCTACGGAAAGCCGGGCAATTACTTCGAACGCCAGATCGGTCGCTGGAGCAAACAGTACGTGGCCTCCATCACCCAGACCATCCCCGAGATGGACCGGCTCATGGCATGGCTGCCCAACAACATCCCGGCCATGGCGCGCGACGAGTCCATGCTCTCGGTGGTGCACGGCGACTTCCGGCTCGACAACCTGATGTTCCATGCAGAAGAGGCGCGCGTGCTCGCGGTGCTCGACTGGGAGCTCTCCACCCTCGGCCATCCGCTGGCGGACTTCAGCTACCACTGCATGTCCTGGCACATCCCGCCGGGCATGTTCCGTGGCATCGGCGGGCTCGACGTGAAAGCCCTCGGCATTCCGACCGAAGACGAGTACATCGCGATGTACTGCGAGCGCACCGGCATCGCACAGCCCGCGCAGCTCAAGGCCGACTGGAACTTTTACCTCGCCTACAACATGTTCCGCCTGGCGGCCATCCTGCAAGGCATTGCCAAGCGGGTCGAGGCCGGCACGGCATCGAGCGAACAGGCGGTCAAGTCTGCCGCCGGCGCCCGCCCCATGGCCGAGATGGCGTGGCGATTCGCCAGCGGCGCCTGACCCGTTTCATATCCCCGATCACCCACAGGAGACACCATGAATTTCGACTACACCGACAAGGTCAAGGCCATGCGCGAACGCCTCCTGGCGTTCATGGACGAGCACATTTATCCGAACGAAGCGCGCTTCTTCGCCGAAATCGCGGCCAACCGCGCCAAAGGCAATGCATGGATCCCGACCGAGATCATTGAAGAACTCAAGCCCAAGGCCCAGGCCGCCGGCCTGTGGAACCTCTTCCTGCCGCGCAGTCCGCGCGCACCACAAGGTTTGTCGAACCTCGAATACGCACCCATGTGCGAAATCATGGGCCGCGTGCCGTTTGCGGCCGAGGTGTTCAACTGCTCGGCGCCCGACACCGGCAACATGGAAACCTTCGAGCGCTATGCGAGCGAAGAACTGAAAGACCAGTGGCTGGAGCCGCTGCTGCGCGGCGAGATCCGCTCGGCCTTCCTCATGACGGAGCCCGAAGTGGCGTCGTCGGACGCGACCAACATCGAATGCCGCATCGAGCGCGACGGTGACGAGTACGTGATCAACGGTCGCAAATGGTGGTCGTCGGGTGCCGGCGATCCACGCTGCGCGGTCTACATCGTCATGGGCAAGAGCAACCCCGACGCACCGCGCCATTCGCAGCAGTCCATGATCATCGTGCCGGCCAACAGCCAGGGCGTGACCATCGTGCGTCCGCTCTCGGTGTTCGGCTACGACGACGCACCGCACGGCCACATGGAGGTGCTGCTCAAGAACGTGCGCGTGCCGGTGGGCAACCTGTTGCTGGGCGAAGGCCGTGGTTTCGAAATTGCACAAGGCCGTTTGGGCCCGGGCCGCATTCACCACTGCATGCGCTCCATCGGCGCGGCCGAGCGCGCCATGGAACTCATGTGCAAGCGTCTGAACAGCCGCGTTGCGTTCGGCAAGCCGGTGTCGGCCCAGTCGGTGTGGCACGAGCGCCTGGCCGATGCCCGCTGCCGCATCGAAATGGCGCGCCTGCTCACGCTCAAAGCGGCCTACATGATGGACACCGTGGGCAACAAGGTCGCCAAGGCCGAGATCGCCATGATCAAGGTGGTGGCACCCAACATGGCCTGCGACATCATCGACATGGCCATCCAGGCCCACGGCGGTGGCGGTGTGAGCGACGATTTCCCGCTCGCCTATGCCTACGCGAACCAGCGAACCCTGCGCCTGGCCGACGGTCCGGACGAGGTGCACCGCATGTCGATCGCCAAGCTGGAACTGGCCAAACACATGCTCGTGAAAACCGAGGTGGAGATGCCGATCACGCGCGGCTCCTGAAGCCGCCAGGCTTCGGATTCAGTCGGCCGCCATGTCCATGGCGCGCTGGCTGAGCCGCTTGAACAGGTCCAGCGCATGCACCGCCGTGGCGGTGTCGCGGGTCTGGTCGATCTGCAGGCGCATGTAGGTCTTTCCCCGCTGCAGCATGAACATCATGGGTGTGGCGATGTTCACCGTCTCTGGCCAGGCCATCAGCTGCTGTTCAGATTCGCTGCCGACCCAGCGGCGTGCGAGTTCGGGCGCGTCGGTCAACACGGCGTAGCGGCTCCAGAAGCGGTGGTCCGGCCCGACCCAGCCCGCGTCCCGATACATGGACAACCACCGGACCTCATCGGGCACCACCCCCGCCATGGTCCGCAGCTCGTCGGTGTACTGTGAATACAGCGCGCGCGACTGGGCTTCGAGCACCTCTTTCAGCGCGCGGTTCATCACCACCACGTTGCCCTCTGGCCGCAGGCCCAGATCGGCACGCGCCATCAACTCCATCCCCTGGATGAACGGGCGGGATGGCGCCAGGCACTGGATGCGAACCGCCCGACCTTGCCACTTGCCAGCCAAGAGGTAGGCACCGCCCACCATCGGCGCGAAGCTCAGCGCATGGTCGTCTGCCCACTGGGCCAGGGGCGCCGACCGGGAGCGCAACCACGTGTTCGGTGACAAGGCATTTTTCAGGCGTTTGTACATGGTGTCGTGTTTTACCTTAGAGTGCGGCAGCTTCTGAAGGCACCACTCGATACAAAGGTGAAATTGATGATCCAAGTCCACTCCTGGCCCACACCCAACGGCCACAAGGTCCACGTCATGCTCGAAGAGTGTGGTCTGCGGCTCGGCCGCGACTGGCAGGTGCACGCCGTCAACATCGGTCAGGGCGACCAGTTCCAGCCCGAGTTCCTGAAGATCAGCCCGAACAACAAGATCCCCGCCCTGGTTGATCCCAACGGGCCGGACGGCAAACCCATCAGCCTGTTCGAATCGGGCGCCATCCTGCTCTACCTCGCCGCCAAGACCGGCAAGTTCCTGCCCAGCTCGGACCGCGCGAAATTCAAGGTGCTGGAGTGGCTGATGTTCCAGATGGGGGGTGTGGGCCCCATGCTGGGCCAGGCGCATCACTTCCGCATCTACGCGCCCGAGAAAATCGAGTACGCCGTCGACCGCTACACCAACGAGGCCAGGCGTCTCTACGGTGTGATGAACAAGCAACTGGAAAACCACAAGTACATCGCCGGCAACCAGTACACCATTGCCGACATCGCCATCTTTCCCTGGCTGCGCAGCTGGCAGAACCAGGGCATCGATTGGGCGGACTACCCGCATCTCAAGCAATGGTTCGACGCAATCGCTGCGCGGCCCGCGGTGCAACGCGGCGTGGCCGTGCTCGCCGATGCCCGCAAACCGCTCACCGACAACAAGTCGCGCGACATCCTGTTTGGCAAGACGCAGTACGAAAAACGCTGAAAGTTGGGGTCGGCTCCAGAACCCACCGTTTCAGCAGGTACAATTCGCAGCTTAGTCGGAGCGTAGCGCAGCCTGGTAGCGCATCTGCTTTGGGAGCAGAGGGTCGCGAGTTCGAATCCCGCCGCTCCGACCATTCATCAAAAAAAGAAAAAGGCCCACTCTGTGGGCCTTTCTTCTATGTGCTGCCGGTCACCTGTCTGCCCGTAGCTCAACCGGATAGAGCAGCTGCCTTCTAAGCAGCAGGTCGGGGGTTCGAGTCCCTCCGGGCAGGCCAAAACAAAGGCACCCCAGGTTAACAACAACTGACTTGTTGGTTGCTTTTTGACTTTTGGTGCACCTGGAGTGTCACCAGGTTGGCTGGCTCTGGCCCGCCTTCGTCCCCCGCTGTCCCCGCCGCAGGCGCTCGCGGCCCACTCCTTGGTTGCCGCATGGTCCAACAGGGGTGCCAACGAAGGTGAAGAAGCGATCCGGCAACAAGGCTGACCCGCCATCCATACCCGCAGCCGGCCTCTAGTTCACGCAGACAAAGGATGCAGCGGCGTTCACGTCGCCCGCGCCCGAGTAGCGCGGCCACTGGGGGTAGTCGCACAAGGGCCGCGAGCGTCCGGGCACACCGACCGTGTCCACCGTCGTCTGGCCCGATGGCGCGGTGTCGCGCTCGGCCCACTGTTCCAGCGCCGTGAGGGAATCCCAGGTGGCGTTGAAGACGGTGCTGACCGCGTGTCCCAGACCCGGCACCTCGTAGTAGCGCGTGAACCTGTCGACGTTGGCCGCCCCCATCTGCGTCTGCAGGCGCTGGTAGTAGACCTCCGTCGCACGCGAGCTGACCAGCACGTCGGCCAGGCCATGCGCGAGCAGCAGCTTGCCGCCCCGCGCGGCGAAGGCCGAGATGTCGGTGGCGGTGTCGAGTTGCTCGCTGAGCTGGCTGATGCGTCCTGCCCACGGACCCGGGTTTTGTGGGTCCAGCGTCAGCGAATCAAAGGCCGGATCGCGCGTGATCGAGTACTTGATCCACTGGTCCACGAGCACGCTGATGTAGGGCGCGCTGCGCGGCATCGGCGTGGCCGGCTGGCTGGTGCCCAGGGCCAGAAAGGTCACCACGGGTTGCAGGGGCGACGGGTTCGAGGTGATGCCCAGATCGGCGCCCCACACGTTGTAGCCCGGGTAATGGGTTTCGCCGCTGGCCAGCGGGAAATTGAACACCGTGGGCGAGTCCATGACCTTCAGCGCGGTGATCTGCGCGTCCGACAGGCAGGCATCTCCGGCCTCCACGCCGCCGGGGCATCGCAGGGGTGTTCCGTTGAGGCTGGCCGTGGCGGGATCGAAGATGGCGTTGCACTGTTTCTGGTCGCTGATGAGGCCGTCCACCACGCCGTCCAGCGCATCGCAGGCTTCCATCGCCGCGTCGTAGATCAGGACACGCTTGGCGGTGTTCGGATAGGCACCGGGCTGGGCCAGGGCGATGTTCGTCCGGTGCCCGCCCAGCAGTGCTGCGGCGTCGTTCCAGGCGGGATACCAGGCAATGGCACCGTCCCAGTCCTGAGGCCAGCGCTGGATGGCCGCCAGCGCCTCGCGCCCGCCTGTGGAGCCGCCGGCAAAGTACGACTGGGTCGGGCGCCTGGCATAGCGTGCGTTGACGAGGGACACCGCCGCATCGCGTGTCTTCTTGAGCGCGTCGCCCCCGAAGTTGCGCACCGCTTCGTCGTTGGTGCCCCACGAGCCATCCTGCGAACCGAAGCTGTTCGACTGGTGGCCCGAGTCGCTCGCAAAGGTGGCGTAGCCGCGCCCCACGGGGGTGGGCTGATCCGCAGGTCCGTTGGACACATTGCCCCTGACATTGGGAATGGAGCCGTTGAAGCCACCACCGCCCATCATCAACACCTTGTTGTTCCAGACCGTGGGCAGCACCAGGTTGAAGCGGATGTCGGGCGCCGCGGGATCCACCGGTGCGATGCGCCCCGTGACCAGACAGTGCTCGGGAATGAGCGCTGCGCCGCTGCCACTGGCGGCCACCACGACGGCGGTCAACACGTTCGCGCCCGAGGTCGGCAAACCGATCTCGGCTGCCGGGATGGTTCGCCCGGCCAGCTGTTCGCAGGTCAAGGGTGTGGGCGTGGGCGCGGCACCCACGCTCTCGTCCCCACCGCCTCCGCCTCCGCATGCGATCAGCAGGGAAGAAGCCACCAGGCATCCCCATCGGCCGCGGTGGCCGATGTTGTTCACGTTGTTCATCTTGTCTCCTTTTGGTTTGATGTCGAGCGGCCCGTCAGCGGGTCGCTCCAAACCAGTGTGGGCTTTGTCTGGCGCAAGACCTATGTGCGCGATGGACATCCCCGGGAGCAGATTCATGTGTGCGTCATCGGTGCCAAAACCGGGAGGCACGCCCTCAACCATCAGACGGGATCGGCCACCTCGTCGGTCAGTCCGGCCTTGGACAACTCAAGCTGGTATTGCTCCCAGCCCGAGGCAGGCACCACCTCGGCACCGCGCGCCTGAATGTCGTGAATGCGCGAGCGCACCTCACCCGCCGGGTCGCTCGCATCGCCCACAAAAATGCCTTGTGTCATCGTCACGTGGGCGCACTCGAAGCTGCCTGCACCGGCCAGCAAAATCATGCGGGTCGGCGCGTCGTCCGCCACCAGCGCGATCAGTCCCGGGCTCACCTTCTCGGGCGCCAGGCCCGCCAGCGCGCTCTCGGGCAACACGTCCGCCGTCATGCCGGTGGCCGCACTCGGCGCCAGGCAGTTCACGCGGATGTCGTGCTTGATGCCTTCCAGCGCCAGCGTCTGCATGAGGCCCACCAGCGCCATCTTGGCCGCGCCGTAGTTGGCCTGGCCAAAGCTGCCGTAGAGGCCCGACGACGAGGTCGTCATGACGATGCGGCCATGCTTCTGCGTGCGCATCCGTTCCCACACCGCCTTGGTGCAGTTCACCGCCCCCATGACGTGCACCTCCATCACCAGACGGAAGTCGTCCAGCGGCATCTTGGCAAACGATTTGTCGCGCAGGATGCCGGCGTTGTTGACGAGGATGTCGATGCGGCCCCACGTCGCCACGGTGTTCGCCACCATGCGCTCCATGCGCGCCGCATCGGTCACGTCCCCGCCGTCGACGATGGCTTCGCCGCCCAGGCGCGTGATCTCGTCGGCCACGCGCTGCGCCGCAGACCCTTCGCGGTCACCACCGATGTCGTTGACCACCACACGTGCGCCGTGCCTGGCCAGCTCCAGCGCATGCGCGCGCCCCAGACCACCGCCGGCCCCGGTCACGATGGCCAACTTGTTCTGCAAAACCTTGTTCATGTGTTTCCTTTAAAAAATCGTTGCGCCCCGGCTCAACAGGCCACCGCGTGCGAACCCTTGAGCCCGAGCATGGTGCGCGCCTCTGCGGGTGTGGCGATCTCCAGCGAGAGCTCGTCGAGGATGCGGCGGATCTTGCGCACTTGCTCGGCGCACGAGGTGGCGAGCTGGCCCTTGCCCAGAAAGAGGCTGTCCTCCAGGCCCACACGCACGTGGCTGCCCATGACCGCGCCCAGGGTGAGCAGCGGCATCTGGTGGCGCCCGGCGCCCAGCACCGAGAAGCGGTACCCGTTGCGCCCGAACAGGCGGTCGGCCGTGCTGCGCATGACGAAGAGGTTCTCCGGGTCCGGCCCCAGGCCACCGAGCACACCGAAGATGCACTGGATGAAGAGCGGACCCTTGACCAGGCCCTCGTCCACAAAGTGGGCCAGGTTGTGCAGGTGGCCCACGTCGTAACACTCGAACTCGAAGCGCGTGCCGCAGTCCTCGCCCAGCACCTTCAGGATGTGTTTGATGTCGGCAAACGTGTTGCGGAAGATCAGGTCTTCCATGCCCTCGATGTAGGGCTTCTCCCAGGCGTGCTTCCACTCCTGGATCTTGCGCGCGGCGGGGTGGATGGAGAAGTTCATCGAGCCCATGTTGAGCGAACACATCTCGGGCTTGAGCTGCAGCGGATAGGCCAGGCGCTCGGCCAGCGTCATGCGGGTGCTGCCGCCGGTGGTGATGTTGATCACGGCGTCGGTGGCGGCGCGGATGCGCGGCACGAATTCATCAAAGACTCGGGGGTCGGCCGTGGGAGAGCCGTCGGCCGGGTTGCGCGCGTGCAGGTGCAGGATGGCCGCACCCGCCTGGGCTGCCTCAATGGATTGCTGCGCAATCTCCTCGGGCGTGAGCGCCAGGTGGGGCGACATGCTGGGCGTGTGCACCGAGCCGGTGACGGCGCACGAGATGATGACTTTGTCTTGCGTGGGTTTCATGGTGGTGGCGGTTGGGGGGATGTTGGGCGGCTGGCCTCAGACCGCCAGCCACTCGGCCAGCAGCTTCTCGTCGGCCTTGAGGGCCTGCGGCGTGCCTTCGAAGACGATGCGCCCGTGCCCCATCACGCAGACGCGGGTGGAGACCTTGAGCGCAATGGCCAGCTTCTGCTCCACCAGCACCACCGACACGCCACGGCGGTGCATGTCCTGGATGCACTCGCCCACGGCGGTGACGATCTTGGGTGCCAGGCCTTCGGTGGGCTCGTCGATCAGCAGCACCAAGGGGTTGCCCAGCAAGGAGCGGCAGATGGTGAGCATCTGCTGCTCACCGCCGGAGAGGCTGCCGGCCTTGGTGTTGCGCCGCTCCTTCAGACGCGGGAAGTAGTCGAAGGCCTGCTCCACCGTCCACTGCACCGCCCCGCCGGCTGCGGGCTGTTCCCCCATGCGCAGGTTCTCGTCCACCGTGAGGTTGGCAAACACCTCGCGCTCCTCGGGCACGTAGCCCAGGCCCGCGCGGCAGATGGTGAAGGGCCGCTGGCCGGCCAGCTCGCGCCCCTGCAGGCGCACGCTGCCCCCGGTGGGCGGCACCAGGCCCATGAGGGCCTTCAGGGTGGTGGAGCGCCCCGAGCCATTGCGCCCCAGCAGGCTGAGCACCTCGTTCTGGCGCACCTCGAAGGACACGCCGTGCAGGATGTGGCTCTTGCCGTAGTGGGCGTGCAGGCGGTCCACGCCGAGCAATGCCGATGCTTCGCTCATGCCGCCACCTCTTCGCCCAGATAGGCTTCCTTCACGGCCGCGTTCTCGCGAATCTCGGCCGGCGTTCCGGTGGCAATCACCTGGCCGTAGACCAGCACGCTGATGCGGTCGCTGATGGAGAAGACCACCTGCATGTCGTGCTCCACGATGAACAGCGCGCGCCCGCGCGTGACCTCGCCGATCAGCTCGGCGGTGTAGGCCGTCTCTTCGTTGGACATGCCCGCCATGGGCTCGTCCAGCAGGATCACCTGCGGGTCGCAAGCCAGGGTCATGGCAATCTCCAGCGAACGCTGCTCGGAGTAGGCCAGCTCGGCGGCCAGCTGCCGGGCCTTGCCCTGCAGGCGCACCTGTTCGAGCAGGCGCTCGGTCTGCTCGAGCAGGCGCCGGTTGCTGTCGATGAAGCGCCAGAAGTTGTATTGCAGGCCATGCGAGCGCATCACCGCCAGGCGCAGGTTCTCGAACACGCAGAGCTTGGGGAAGATGTTGGTGATCTGGAACGAGCGCGCCAGGCCCTGGCGGTTGATCGCCTGGGGCGACAGGCCGTCGATGCGCTGCCCCTGGAACACGATCTCGCCGGCCGTGGGTTTGAGGTTGCCCGAGATCAGGTGGAACAGGGTGGACTTGCCCGCGCCGTTGGGGCCGATGAGCGCGTGGCGTTCGTCGGCGCGCAGCTCCAGGTCCACGCCACGGATGATCTCGGTGGGTCCGAAGGATTTCTTCAGCCCGCGCAGGGACAGGATGGTCTCGCTCATGGGGTGTCCTTGGCCGGTTGGTCGTTGAGGGTCTGGAGTTGGCGCCGTGCGATCTTCACCAGCACGCCCCCCACCACCAGCAGCAGCAAGGGCGTGACCCAGGTCAGCAGCGCGCCGGGCGCCCAGTCCACCCCGTACAGCGTCACCGGTGGCCAGGCCACTGCGGGGTCGGTGCTCAACAGGGCGCGGTAGTCGCGCGAGAACAGCACGCGCAGCGTCTCCACCGTGAACGCGGTGCCGTTGGCCAGCAGGAAGGCCGCGCCGCCAAACGACACCATCACCGGCAGCAGCCGCCAGAGACCGCAGCGGCGCCAGAGCGCGGCGGTGGTGCCGATCAGCCCGGCAATGCCCTGGGGCATGAACATCATCACCAGCACGAACAGCAGGCCCTGGTACAGCAGCCACGACTGCGTGAGGTCGGAGACCGCGTAGCCGAAGAAGGTCATGAGCGCAGCGCCCAGCGCCGGCCCCAGGAAGATGCCCACGCCGCCGATGTAGGTGTTGAGCACGGCAGCGGCCGACAGCCCACTCTCGAAGAGCACGTAGTTGGCGGCTTCGTTGTTGATGACCTGCAGGCCACCGGCGATGCCCGAGAACATGGCGGAGACCGAGAACACCAGCACGCCGAGCTTGTGCGTGTCGTAACCGAGGAAGGCCAGGCGGTGACGGTTCTCCCGCAAGCCCAGGGCCAGGCGGCCCAGCGGGGTGCGCGTGTACAGGAAGAGCAGCAGCAACGAGACCAGCACCCAGGCCAGGGTGAGGAAGTACACCTCGGTGGTCGAGCCGAAGGTCAAGCCCATCGAGGGCATGCGCATGCTGGAGACACCGGCCTCGCCACCGAACACGCTCTTAAGGTGGGGCGCGATGGCGTGCAGCAGCTCCGCGATCGCCAGGGTGATCATGGCGAAGTAGGTGCCGGTGCGCTGGGTGGAGAACCAGCCGGCGATCGCCCCCACCAGCAGGCCTCCGAGCGCACCGGCCAAGGGCAGCAGCGGTGTCGGCACGATGCCGGCGCCGCCCAGCGCGTTCATGGCGTGCACGGTGGCAAAGGCGCCCACGCCGAAGTAGGCGGCGTGGCCGAAGGAGAGCATGCCGGCCTGACCGCACACCACGTTGTAGGCCGAGGCAAAGAGCGCGGCGATCAGCATCTGGATGGCCGCGTTGAGCAAGCCCATGGAGAGCAGCCAGGGCAAGGCCAGCAGGATGAGCAGGCCCAGGCCCAGGCTCAGGAGAATGGAAGTGCGTGTCCTCATGGCATCAGGCCTTCTCACCCATCAGGCCGGAGGGCCGTACCAGCAGCACCAGCAGCATCAGCGCAAACGGCAAGGTGGCCGCCAGGCTGGAGAGCTTGAGCGTGAGCAGCCCACCGATGCTCTGGGCCAGCTCGCGCGCACCGAACACCGCCATGAGGTCGGCCAGGCTGGCATCGATCGACACCGCCAGCGAGGTGATCACGCCGATCAACAGCGAGGCCAGCATGGCGCCTTCCAGCGAGCCCAGCCCGCCGACCACCACCACCACGAAGACCATCACGCCCAGCTCCAGCGCCATGTTGGGGTTGGTGGTGTAGAAGGCACCGGCCACCGCACCGGCCAGGCCGGCCAACGCCGCGCCCACGCCGAACACGCTCATGAAGACCAGCGGCACGTTGTGCCCCAGGGCCTCGGCCATGTGCGGCCTGTAGATGGCCGAGCGCACCACGATGCCCACGCGGGTGCGGGTGAGCAGCAGGTAGATGACCACGAACATGGCCACGGCCACGGCGCCCATGAAGACGCGGTAGACGGGGTAGTTCGCCACGCCGATGGTGAAGGCGGAGAAGTCCAGGCTCGCGGGCACCCGGTAGTTGACCGGGTAGTTGCCGAAGAACAGCTTGATCAGCTCGGCAATGATGAAGGACAGGCCGAAGGTGAGCAGCAGCTCGTGGGCGTGGCCGTGGTGGTGCACGCGGCGCAGGAAGAAGCGCTCGACGACCACGCCGACGAAGCCCACCAGCACGGTGGCGGCCACCAACGCCAGCCAGAAACCCAGCACATCACCCAGCGAGTACGCGAAGTACGCCCCCAGCATGTAGAACGAGGCATGCGCGAAATTGAGCACGCCCATCATCCCGAAGATGAGCGTGAGACCGGCGGAGACCATGAACAGCAGCAGGCCGTAGATGGTGCCGTTGAGCAACGAGACAATGAGGGTGTCCATACGGAGGGCTTTGCAGGCAAGGGAGAGCCGCGGCGAAGCAAAAACTCGCTCGCCGGGCTCTCGGACAAGGGGACTTCAATGGGGACTTCAGAAGGCGCCGCGGGGGCGCCCGTCCATCACGAAGGTCGTTGCATCTTGCAGCTGGCCTGCACCGGCGTGGCGGCCTCTTGCGCCGGGAAGAGCTTCACCAGCTTGAAGCCCATGTCGGTGTTGTCGGCCTTGTACTTCGCGTCCCTGGAGACGGTGGACACCACCATCGGCAGCATGGCCTGGTGGTCGTCTGCACGCATGCTGATCTCGCCGATGGGCGTGGTGATGCGGGTGGTTTCCAGTGCCTGCGCAAATGCGTTCACGTTGAACTTGCCGGCCTGGGGTTTCACACGTTTGAGCGCATCGCCCACCATGAGCAGGCCAAAGACGGTCTGCGGGTCGGTGGCCACCGGGTTGGTGCCGGTTCTGGAGCGGTAGTCGCTGACGAACTTGTCGCCTTCGGCGCCACCGGCTTCGGGGTTGAAGGTGTGCGCGATGAAGTGGCCGAGCGCCAGGTCGCCTGCGTTGGCGATGTTGCCGGGCTGGTCGAGGAAGATGGTGCCGAAGCGCGCCTTGAGACCCGCGGCCTTGGTGGCCTTCATCAGCAAGAGCAGATCGTTGGACCAGTTGCCCGTGACCACGGTGTCCACCTTGGCGGCACCGATCTTGGCCACATACGGGGCAAAGTCCTGGATCTTGTTGACGTCGTGCAGCGTCTTTTCAACCACCTCGTAGCCTCCGCGCGCAGCGTTGTCCACGGTGGCCTTCTCCATGTCCTGGCCCCACGAGTAGTTCTGGTTGATGGCGTAGACGCGGTTGCCCAGCGTGCCCGCATCCTTCATGGCTTGCACCAGCGCCTTGGTGCGCACCTGTGCGTTGCCGCTGAAGCGGAAGTGGTGGAAGTGGCACTTCTCGCCAGTGAGTTCGAGCGCTTCGGCACCCACGTTGATGTAGACGATTTCCTTGCCCGGGTTGCGCAGGTTGTGTTTGCGCACGTCTTCGGTGAGTTGTCCGCCCACGGCCGACGAGGCGCCCTGGACAATGAGGTGAACCCCATCGGAGATGGCCGTCTTGAGCTTGTCGGCGGCACCGGTGGGGCCGCCCTGGTTGTCGTACTCCAGCAGCTGCACCGGCTGGCCATTCCAGCCGCCTTCGGCGTTGATGCGGTCGATGGCGTATCGCGATGCCGCACGGTAGGCCAGACCCGAGGCGGCCTGGGGGCCCGAGAGGGTCTCGATCACGCCGATCTTGACGGTCTGGGCGGAGGCGGCACCGCTGGCCATGCCGGCGGCCACGACGGTGGCAAAACACACGGATTGAATCGATTTCATGAAGTCTCCTTTTGTTGAAATGGGCTACGTACCTGCTCCAGGTGCGTCACAGGTACTCGAGGTTGCCGTCCACGCTGATGGCCTGGCCGGTGATGTTCCGCGCGGCGGGTGAGCCGAGGAACAGCGCGGTGGCCGCCACGTCCTCGGCCGTCACCATGCGGCGCATCGAAATCTTGCGGATGTATTCGTCGCGCATGGCCTCGACGCTGACACCCAGGGCCGCGGCGCGGGCCGCGATCACGCCGCTCATGCGTTCGCCTTCCACGGTGCCCGGCAGGATGGCGTTCACGCGGATGCCTTGCGGGCCAAGCTCGATGGCCAGCGATTTCATGAACCCGACCACGCCCCACTTGGAGGTTGCATAGGGCGTGCGGTACGCATAGCCGAGCCGCCCGGCCACCGAGCTCATGGCGATGATGGTGGGGTGGTTCACCGAATCCTTGAGGATGGGAACCGCGCGCCGCGCAAAGAGGAACTGCCCGCCGAGATTGACCTCGACCGTGCGGTTCCACTGGTCAACGCTCATGTCCTCGATCGGACCCGTGGGCCCGGCAATGCCGACGTTGTTGACCAGCACATCCAGGCCACCGAGCGTGCCCAGCACGTCTTCAAACACCAGGTCCACCTCGCGTTCGACCGAGGCATCGGCCAGGCTGGCGGTGATCTCCGGCGCCTCGCTGGCCAGGCGGTCGATGGCGGCGCGGTCGATGTCACAGACGTGGACGCTGGCCCCCGCCTCGCTGAAGGCGCGGGCAATGGCCGCACCAATGCCGCTGGCGCCGGCGGTCACCAGCACCCGAAGACCGGGCGCTGGTGCAAGTGATTTGACGATGCTCATGTTGGTTTGCTTTGTTCTGGAGGACGGCGTGCCGTGTTCAGGACGTGACTGTCCCGGATTCAAGCGGCCAAACCTATGTGGTCAACCCACACCGCACACCGGTGTCAGGTGTGGTTTGCGCACTCCGTAGTTACCCTGTGAAGGCGCGCCAATCGTCTGCGTTCTGTTAGCCTGCACCCCCATTGACAGGCCCGCTCGAGTCGCCTGGAGGGCCCGCTGATGGAGAGTGAAATGGATACCCTGCCGACCGAACGGATCGGCCACGCGCTGGTCGATCTGCTGCATCGGAGCGCCTCGTCGGCAGAGTTCGCAGCGCGCCTGGCGCAGGCGCAGGCCTGGCCCGACGAGACCCCCGACAAGCACGAGCAGATCGAACTGGTGCACAAGGCCATGGCGATTCACGACCGCCTCGATGTGCGACAGCAGCGCGAGATCGGCATGCTGGCGGTGATCGAGTCGGCGCGCGACCTCTCCAGCCGCCTGGACCTCCCCGAAACGCTCAGCCTCGTGGTGTCCCGGGCGAAACGCCTGCTCGGCTCGCAGGTCGCCTGGCTGTCCGCCTACGACGCCAGCCTGGATGGCTTTCATGTGCTCACCAGCGATGGCGCGCTCTCGCATGGCACTGGCAACATGCTGGCCGGACGCGGCCTGGGCATCGTGAGCGTGGTCGTCAAGACCCGGCTGCCCTTCACGACCGCGGACTACCTGCACGACACCCGGTTTCCGCACGATCCCCAACTGGACGCCACCTTCAGGGACGAAGGCATCGCCGCGGTGGTGGGCGTGCCGCTGCTCTGGGAAGACGAGGTGATCGGCCTGCTCTTTGTGGCCGACCGCTTCCACCGGACCCACACGGCCCAGAACATCTCCATCCTCAGCACCCTGGCCACGCACGCAGCCGTTGCCATCAAGAACGCCATGGCCTTCGAGCAGGCGAACGCCGCCCTGAGAAGCGCCGAGGCAGCGCACGCTGCACTGGAGCACCACGTGCGCAACGTGCAGGCCGCCGCCGAGGCCCACGACCGGATGACGAGCTTGCTGGCCAAGGGCGCCACGCTGGCCACCATCTGCCAGTCGGTCACGCAGTTTCTGGAGGGCAGCGTGCTCGTGCTGGACGAGGCCGGCCAGGTGATTGCCCGCGCATCGACCGATGGGTACGGCGGGACCGCTGCCGCGACCTACGAACCGCACGGACAGCGCAGCGACGAAACCCTGCTGGCGATCGGCAACAGCCGCCGGATCGGCCGCTCGGTGCTGGCCTTCGAGGCGCACGGCGAATCGTGCCGGGTCAATGCCGTGATCGGCGGAAACGACGTTCTGGGCGCCATGCTGCTGTTTCGCCAGGAACCCCTGGACGACATGGCCATACGCACCTTCGAACGAAGCGCGACCATCGTCGGCATCGTTCTGTTGTCGCGCGAGCGTGCGGACGCCACCCAGCGGCGCGATCTTTCAAGCCTGTTGCGCGACCTGCTCTCACCCCGGCAAGACGACCTGGCCCTGCTGTGCGAAAGGGCGGAGCGTTTCGGTCTGGACCTGATGCGTCCCACTTCCATGCTGCTGCTGGAGACGCACGCGCACGACGCGGGCTATGTGGTGCGCCGCCTGCGCGCCACCCAGCTGTTGCCGAACACCTTGTTCGACGAGATCAACGGGGTGCTCACCATCCTGTGCGCGACGACCCAGGCCGACGATGTGCGCCGCTCGCTGGAAGAGCTGGCCCGTCAAAGCTTCGGGGTCGGGTACCGGGGCGTGATCTCGCGCCCCATTCCACAACCCGCCGAGCTCCCCACCTTGCACGCCTCGCTGCGGCGCGCCCTGCCGGTGCTTGCCAGAATCGGCATCCAGGGCCACGTGGTGGCGCAGAACGAACTGGCGCTGTACTCGACGCTGTTCGAAACACACGACCAAGCCAGCCTGTCGGCCTTTCTGGAGGCCACCATCGGAACGCTGGCGTCCTACGACCAGAAGCGGGGATCGGAGCTGATCAGCACCTTGCTGGAATACTTCAACAGCAACCAGAACGCCAAGCTGACCGCCGAACGACTGGGCATCCACGTCAACACGGTGAGGCAGCGGCTCACCACCATCGAGGGACTCATCGGACACTGGGGAAATGCCCTGCGTTCGCTGGAGATCCATGTGGCTCTTCGTCTTTGGGTTCTCAGCAAAGGGGCCTGACAGCAATCCTCACAGGCGTCATCGGTCCGGACAGCAATGGGGGATGGTCCTTGACACCCGCAACAAGGGCAGACGCAAGTTTCCCGGACTATTGCCCCGAGTCTGTGCTGCGGCTGACTGGCTTCCAGGACGCGGAGGCGCGGCGCGGCCGTCGCATCAAGCGGTAAACCACCGGCACCACCAGCAGAGACAGCAGCGGTGCGCTGATCATCCCGCCGATCATGGGTGCCGCGATGCGCTGCATCACCTCGCTGCCGGTGCCCATGCCCCAGAACAGCGGCAGCAGCCCGGCCACGATGGTCGCCACCGTCATGGCCTTGGGCCTCACCCGCAGCACCGCGCCTTCGCGGATGGCTTCCAGCAGCGACGGTTCGTCGGTGCGCCCGGCGTCCAGGCGTTCCTGCCACGCCTGCTTGAGGTAGATCAGCATGATCACGCCGAACTCGGCCGCCACCCCGGCCAACGCGATGAAGCCCACCACGCTGGCCACCGACAGGTTGTGCCCGAGCAGCCAGAGGAACCACACGCCGCCCACCAGGGCGAATGGCAGTGTGGCCATGATCAGCAAGGCTTCGTCGAAGCGGCGGAAGATCAGGTACAGCAGCACGAAGATGATCAGCAGCGTGACCGGCACCACCAGCTTGAGCTTGGCGGTGGCGCGCTCCAGGAATTCGAACTGCCCCGACCACGCCACCGAGTACCCGGCGGGCAGTGCCACCTCCTGTGCCACCGCGCGCTGCATGTCCAGCACCGCGCCGCGCAGGTCGCGTCCTCGAATGTCCACGTACACAAAGCCGGCGAGGCGCGCGTTTTCGCTGCGCAGCATGGGAGGCCCGTCGGTGATGCGCAGGTCGGCCACGTCGGACAGCACCAGGCGCTGGCCACCCGGCGCCACGATGGGCAACGCGCGCAGCTCGGGCAATGAGTCGCGCAGCTCGCGCGGGTAGCGCAGGTTGATCGGGAAACGCTGCAGGCCCTCCACCGTCTCGCCGATGTTCATGCCGCCCAGTCCGCCGGCCACGATGTCCTGCACGTCGGCGATGTTCAGGCCATAACGCGAGGCGTCCGCGCGGCGGATGTCCACGTCGATGTAGCGCCCACCCGTGAGGCGCTCGGCCAGCGCGCTGCTCACACCGGGCACGTCTTTCACTGCCTTCTCGATCTCGCCGGTCAGGCGGTCGATGGTGGCCAGGTCGGGCCCGGCCACCTTCACACCCACGGGGCTCTTGATGCCCGTGGCCAGCATGTCGATGCGGTTGCGGATCGGCGGCACCCAGATGTTGGACAGGCCCGGCACGCGCACAGCACGGTCGAGCTCTTCGATCAGCGCTTCGGGTGTCAGGCCGGCGCGCCACTCGTCACGCGGCTTGAACTGGATCGTGGTCTCGAACATCTCCAGCGGCGCCGGGTCGGTGGCGGTCTCGGCACGCCCGGCCTTGCCGTACACGCTCTGCACCTCGGGAATGGTCTTGATCAGGCGGTCGGTCTGCTGCAGCAGCTCGGCCGCCTTGGCGGCGGACAAGCCGGGCAGCGCCGTGGGCATGTAGAGCAGATCGCCTTCGTCCAGCGGCGGCATGAACTCGCTGCCCAGCTGGCGCAACGGCCACAGGCTGGCCACAAGCACCAGCGCCGCCACCACCAGCGTGAGCTTCGGCGCCTTCAGCACCGCGTCCAGCACCGGGCGGTACAGCGCAATGAGCGCGCGGTTCAGCGGGTTGGCGGTCTCGGCCGGGATGCGCCCGCGGATCAGGTAACCCATGAGCACCGGGATCAGCGTCACCGCCAGACCCGCGGAGGCCGCCATGGCGTAGGTCTTGGTGAAGGCCAGCGGTGCGAACAGCCGACCCTCTTGCGCCTCCAGCGTGAACACCGGGATGAAGCTCAGCGTGATGATGAGCAGCGAGAAGAACAGCGCCGGTCCCACCTCGGCCGCGGCGTCACCGATCACCCGCCAGCGTGGCTCGCCCTGCAGCGTTTCGTCCGGGTGCTGGTGCGCCCAGCGCTCCAGGTGCTTGTGCGCGTTTTCGATCATCACGATGGCCGCGTCCACCATGGCGCCGATGGCAATCGCAATGCCACCCAGGGACATCACGTTGGCGTTGATGCCCTGTTGCTGCATCACGATGAAGGCCATCAGCACACCCAGCGGCAGCGAGATGCTGGCCACCAGCGCACTGCGCAGGTGGAACAGAAAGGCCAGGCACACCAGCGCCACCACGATGAACTCCTCCACCAGCTTCTCACCCAGGTTCTTCACCGCTCGTTCGATCAGGCCCGAGCGGTCGTACACCGGCACGATCTCCACGCCTGTGGGCAGGCTGCGCTGCAGCTCGGTCAGGCGGGCCTTCACCGCTTCGATGGTCTGCAGCGCGTTCTTGCCCGAGCGCATCACCACCACACCGCCCACGGCCTCACCCTCGCCGTTGAGCTCACCGATGCCGCGCCGCATCTCGGGCCCGGTCTGCACCCGCGCCACGTCACCCAGGCGCACCGACACACCGCTGGCGCTGGTGATGAGCGGGATCGCGCGGAAGTCGTCGAGTGTCTTCAGGTAGCCATTGGCGCGCACCGCGTACTCGGCCTCGCCCAGCTCCAGCATCGAACCGCCGGCCTCCTGGTTGCCGCGCGCCACCGCCTCGGCCACCATGGCCTGCGTCACGCGGTAGGCGGCCATCTTGTCCGGGTCGAGCACGATCTGGTACTGCCTGACCATGCCACCCACGCTGGCCACCTCGGCCACATCGGGCACGGTCTTGAGCTCGAAACGCACGAACCAGTCCTGCAGGGCGCGCAGCTGCGCCACGTCCTGCCCGCCGGTGCGGTCGATCAGGGCGTACTGGTAGATCCAGCCCACGCCGGTGGCATCGGGCCCGATGGATGAGGTGGCACCGCGCGGCAGCCGCGCCTGCACCTGGTTGAGGTATTCGAGCACCCGCGAGCGCGCCCAGTACGGGTCCACATCGTCTTCAAACAGCACGTACACAAAGCTGTCACCGAACATCGAGAAGCCGCGCACCGCGCGCGCACCCGGCACCGACAGCATGGTGGTGGTCAGCGGGTAGGTGACCTGGTTCTCCACTATCTGCGGCGCCTGCCCCGGCCAGGTGGTGCGGATGATCACTTGCGTGTCCGAGAGGTCGGGCAGCGCGTCCAGCGGCGTGCGCTGCAGGGCCACCACGCCCCAGGCGCTCAGCAACGCCGTCGCCAGCAGCACCAGAAAGCGGTTGGCGATGCTCCAGCGGATCAGGCCGGCGATCATTTGCCGGGCTCCGGTGCCACCCGCTGCAGGCTGGTGATGCGCGGCACATCGCCGTCCTGCATTTCAAACTCGATCTGCAGCCGGTCTCCGGCCTCCAGATCGCGTGGCTGCTGCGCGCGCGGCGGCAGCTTGAAGTCCATCTGCATCTGCGGCCACTTCAGTGCCGCAATGGGCGGGTGCGTGAGCGTGACCGTGTCGCCACTGAGCGCATCGATCACCGCATCGGTGGTGTAGCGCTGTTGACTGGAAGGAGGCGCCGGCTCCTGGTTGAGACGTGCTTCGAGCCCGCGCAGGCTGGCTTCGGAGTCGATCAGGAACTGGCCCGAGAGCACCACGCGCTGGCCCACTTGCAGCCCCGCGCTGATCTCGGTCTGGCCCCCCACTTCCAGGCCCGCCGTCACCTCCACCGGGCGGAAGCGCCCGCCGTCTTCGGCCACCATCACCACGCTGCGCCGCCCGGTGTGGATCACCGCGTCGCTGGGCACCAGCAGCGTGGCGGCGGCCTTCGGGCGGTCCAGCCGCATGCTCACCAGCATGCCGGGTACCAGCCGTCCCTGTGGATTGGCCAGCTCGACCCGTGCGCGGATGGTGCGCGTGACGGCGTCCACCTCGGGCAGCAGGGCCTGCACCTGGCCCTCGAAGGTCTGACCCGGCGCGCCGGGGCTGGTGGTGCGTACGCGCGCACCCGGTTGCAGCAGCGCGGCCTGGCTCTCCGGCACCGCGCCTTCGGCCCACACGGTGCGCGTGCCCTGCAGGCGCATCAGCGTCATGCCCGGCATCGCGGTGGCGCCTTCGCGCACCATGAGTTCGCTCACGATGCCGGCGATGGGCGCGGTCAGCGTGAAACGCGGATGCACTGCGCCTGAAGCCACCACGCGCTGGATGTGCGCGGGCGTCATTCCGGCCTGGCGCATGCGCTGGCGCGCGGCGTCCTGCAGCGCGTCGGTACCGTCGCCACTCAGGCGCGCCAGCGCCAGGTATTCCTCCTGCGCGGCCACCCAGTCGGGCACGTACAACTCGGCCAGCGGCGCACCGGCCGCCACGCGGTCCAGCGCCGCTTTCACATGCAGCTTCTCCACGAAGCCCATGGCGCGCGAACTCAGCTCCACCCGCTCGCGCTCGTTCCAGGCCACGTTGCCCACCGCCGTCACTTCCGACACCAGCGAGCCCTCCACCACCGGCGCCGTGCGCAGGCCCAGGTTCTGCTGGATGCGCGGGCTCACCGTGACGCTGCTGGCGTCCGCCGCATCGCTGCCGGCGTAACGCGGCACCAGCATCATGTCCATGAAGGGCGACTTGGCCGGCGCCTCGAAGTTCTTGCCCGGCACCATGGGGTCGTGGTAGTTCAGGATGCGCCGGCCCGTGGCCGGGTCCACGTCTCCCGCCTTGAGCGATTCGCGGATGTGCCGGCGCGTGGCTTCTTCACCTTGCGGGATGCTCCACAGCGACGGATCGTCGCTGGTGGTGGTGGCCGCAACCGCCTGCGGCACCGGTGTCGCGTGGCCCATGCCCTGCTGCATGCCCAGCCACCAGGCGCCACCGCCCACGGCAACGAGCACGGCCACAGCGGCCAGCGCAATGAGGGACCTTGTCTTGTTCATGGTTTCACTCCTGTCGAGGTGTCGGGGAACAGGTATTCGAGCTGCGCCCACAGGCCAGCGGTTTCACGCTCGAGCGCGAGGCGCTCCAAGGCCAGGCTCAGTGCATCGCGGCGCGCCTGCAGCACGACGCCCAGACCTTCGCCCCCGCCCCGGTAAGCGGCCAAGGCAACCTCGGTGCGCTGCCTGGCCAGCGGCTCGCGCTGCGCATCCAGGTGTGCGAGCCGGGCCAGTCCCGCCTGCCAGTCCTGCCGCCAGCGCTGCACCTGCAACACCCGCTCGCGGGTCTGCTCCTCGCGCTCGGCCTCCAGTTCGTTCACACGCGCCAGGCGCGCGGCGAATTCGCGTTGCTGGCGCTGGGGCCGGTCCCATTGCAAGGGCACCGACACGCCGATCGACACCATGTTGGAAAACTGCGAGCCACGCTGGCTGAACATGACCTCGGCGCTCCAGTCGGGCTTGAGCTCCTGGCGGGCCACTTCGGCCTCGGCCCGGGCCACAGCCTCGCGCGCCTGCAGCGCAACGAGATCGGGCAGCTTGCGCAGGGGGTCCGTTTCATCCACCGCTGCGGCGGTCTGCCGCATGGGCGGTGGGTTGGCCAGCGGCTGGTCGGGCGGACCACCGGTGAAGCGCGCCAGCGTGAGGCGGGCGTTGGCGCGATCGGCCTGCGCGCCGATCAAGCCCTGCTCCATTTGCGCCAGCGCCTCGCGCGCGCCCAGTGCGTCCGAAGCGGTGCCGCGACCACCGCGAAGAGCCGCCTCGGTGGTCTGCACCAGCACACGCGCCTCGGTGATCTGCGCCTGCAGCAACAACCAACGCTGCTCTTGCATGTACCGCTCCAGCCAGGCCTGCGCCACCTCGGTCTGCAGCCTGGCCACCCGCTGCGCGCGTTCGCTCAGGGCGGCATCGGCTTCGCGCTCGAAGCGCTCGCCTCGCGCGCGGCGCTTGTCCGCGCCGGGCAGGGTCTGCATGAGGGCGATCGAACGCATGGTCATGAAGTCGCGCGTGGTGCTGAAGCGCTCGGGCCCGTCCACCGGCAGGTTGTCCAGCGAGAGGCGCAGCACCGGGTCGGGCCGCTGCGCGGCCGCCACCGCCATCTCGCGAGCGCCCTGCGCGGCGGCGCTCAGGGCATCGAGGCTGCGCGAGCGGGCCACAGCTGCGCTCACTGCGGCGCTCAGGCTCAGGGGCTCATCGGCAATGGCGGGCGGGAGCACGGCGAGAAAGCCCGCGAGGGCCAGCACGGCGCGTGCGAAAAGAATCGAAAGGTGTTCCATGGCTGAGCTCCGGAGCAGGCACGCCCGGGCGCAAAGACCCTGGCAACGTGCGACAGCAGCACCACCGGGCGGTGGCCTGCACTGTGCGGGGGTTCAGACGGAAGTGGGAGGGCGCCAGAGGCGCGTGGTCGCGCCCGGAGGAAGGCTGCGCCAGGCGGGCGCTTGAGGGTCCAGGGTGGCCGGCGTCTGGGCCACGAGGGATGGGATGGAAAGCAGGCCGGCCGCGGGCGCGGCGCAGCTCTGTACGCTCTTGCAGGGCTGGCCCGTGAGCTCAAAGGTGGCCATGTCGTTGCAGCAGTCTTCCATGGCCTCGGCCAAGGCGTCTGCCGTCTCACCGACCTCCTCCACCATGGCCATCATGTCCTGCATGGGGCATGGTGACGCAGGTGCCTGCCAGACCGCAAAGCCCTGCAGGGGCAGCAGCAGGCACAGGACGAGGATGATCAGGCGGCGCATGGCTGGATTCTAGGGTGCACACACCGACCGCGCTTGCCAGGTCGGGAAGTCTGCCCGCAAGGCGGCCAGGTTCGACCCCGGATCCATCTCCGTGGGCAAAGAACGCATACACGTTGAACATGCATACCGCCAGCAGGGCATGCCGCACGCCTTCTGGTCGCGTGCGTTCTCACGTCCCTTTGATGTGCGTGCCGAGCCTTCGCATCACCTCCATGCCGCGGCGGAGACAGCCGACGCTGAACAAGCTCCACGCGGCGCTTGTTGCCGTCGAAGCCCCCTTTTCGAATCAGGTCATGGCGCGCATGTGAGAGCGGCTGTCCAGCAGGGCAGCTGGGAGCGCAGGATGCGAAGGGCAGGCGCCTCCTGACGCTTCGCTGAAGTGACCAGCCCGAACCGCGCCGTGGCATCGAGACTGGGTGACACCTCCAGCCGGATCAGATCGACCGCCGCTGCGTTGACGGTGAGCACGATGGCGTTGCTGCGTCGCGCCACGTCGACGATGCTCATGGTCTCGTCGCAGCGCAGCGTAACCATGTCGTCCGGGTTGGCTTGCGGGCCGTAGCGGGCAATCAGCATGCGGGCAACCTCGTCACTCAAGGGCGTGGATGCCACCGGGTAGGCCATGACATCCTCGAGGCCCACCGGACCGCCTCGTTGCGCCAGGGGGTGGTTCGGCCTCACCAGAAATCCTGCGCTCAGTTCAAACGCCAGCGACACCTTCAGTTCGGCCGAAGGACGCATGTCGCGGATGTCGACGATCGCCGCGTCCAGTTGTTGTTCGCGTAGTGCATGGAGCAGCACGGCGGTGTTGCCGCGAGAGATCTGAAGCTGCAACCGGGGGTGGTGCTCGGCCATGTGCAGCATCAGCGGGGTGCTCAGCAGCGCGCCTGGCGCCGAGCTCAGGCCCACACGAAGCTGCCCGATGAGACCCGCGTGCAGCCCCTGGCCAGCCTGTTTGAGCGCCTCGGCGTCGCTCACCAGACGCCTTGCGCGTACCAGCACCTCGTCACCGAAAGGGGTCAGCGAAATGCGCCGCCCAAGGCGGTCGAACAAGGCGCCGCCCAACTCTTCCTCCAGCGCATGGATGCTGCGGGTGAGCGCAGGCTGGGTCAAGAACAGGGCCGCCGCTGCCTGCACAAACGTTCCGACCTCGGCCAGCACCACGAAATGCCTGAGCTGCACCAGCGTCATGTCAAGCCCTCAGTGAAAGTTATTGATCATTGATCTGCAATGCATTGGACTTTAAGCCCATCGCTTTCTAGCATCCAGCAAAGTTCATGAAACCTGGTCGCCAGCGGCTTTGAATGCCGCTTCCCACGACCCCTCAGCCGGAGCACCTGCCTTGGAACGTCTCAGCGATCTTGCAGTTCAGGAGTTCGTCGCACTGCGGCGCGACATCCACCGCCATCCCGAACTGGCCTTCGACGAGCACCGCACCAGTGCCCTGGTGGCGCAGAAGCTGCAGGCCTGGGGTTACGCGGTGATTACCGGCCTGGGCGGCACCGGGGTGGTGGGCCAGCTGCGCCGCGGCAGCTCCACGCGGGTCATCGGACTGCGCGCGGACATGGACGCGCTGCCCATCGTCGAGGACAGCGGCACCGACTGGTCCAGTTGCCACCACGGCGTGATGCACGCCTGCGGTCACGACGGCCACACCGCCATGCTGCTGGCCGCCGCGCAGCACCTGGCCACACAAGGCAGGTTCGACGGCACACTCAACCTGATCTTCCAGCCCGCCGAAGAAGGCGGTGGTGGCGCCCTGAAGATGATGGAGGACGGCCTGTTCGAGCGTTTCCCCTGCGACGCCATCTTTGCCATGCACAACATGCCCGGCTTCGCGCAGGGCCAGCTGGTGTTTCGCAGCGGAGCGACGATGGCCTCTTCCGACTACGCCACCGTCACGCTGCACGGCATGGGCGGCCATGGCGCCATGCCCCACAAGGCGACCGACGTGGTGGTCGCGGCGGCGTCCATCGTCATGGCGCTGCAGACCATCGTCTCGCGCCATGTGGACCCGATGCAGCCGGCCGTGGTCACCGTGGGCGCCGTGCACGCGGGCCAGGCCAACAACGTGATTCCCGCCTCGGCCCGGCTGGAGCTGAGCGTGCGTGCCCTGGACCCGCAGGTGCGTCGCAGCGTCGAGCAACGCATCCGCGACCTGGTTCGCCTGCAGGCCGAGAGCTTCGGTGTGCGCGCCGAGATCGACTGGCGCCCCGGCTACGCGGTGCTGGTCAACGACGCTCGGCAGACCGAGCTGGCCCTCGCGGTGGCACAGGCGCATTTTCCGCCCGAGCAGGTGGTGGCCCAGGGCCCCATGCTCACCGGCAGCGAAGACTTTGCCTTCATGTTGGAGCGTGTGCCGGGCAGCTATTTGTTCATCGGCAACGGCGCCGGCCAGGAGCCCGGCGCCTGCATGGTGCACAACCCCGCCTACGACTTCAACGACCACAACATCGCCACCGGCGCCGCGTACTGGATCGCGCTGGTCAACACGCTGCTTTCCCCCAACCCACCCTGAACAACCCACTGGAGACACCCATGAACAGCCCCTTCAAAACCCTGGTGGCCGCGGCGGCCATCGCCCTGGCCAGCGTATCCGGCGCAGCACAGGCGCAGAGCTACCCCACCCGGCCGGTGACGCTGATGGTGCCCTACCCGGCTGGTGGCCTGTCGGACGTGATCGCGCGCTCGGTCAACAACACCCTGGGCAAACAACTGGGCCAGCCGGTCGTCATTGAGAACCTGGGTGGAGCCAGCGGGTCGATTGCCGCGCAGAAAGTGCTCAACGGTGCCAGCGACGGCTACACCGTGTTCCAGGGTTCACCCAACGAACTCATCCTCGCGCCCTTGGCCATTGCGTCCATCAAGTTCAAGAGCGAGGACTTCCGTCTGGTGCAGATGATCGCCACCGCGCAGATCGCGTTTCTCGCCCGCAAGGACTTCCCCGCCAGCACCGTGGACGAGTTCCTGGACCAGGCCCGCAAGGCGGCGCAGCAGGGCCGGCCCCTGACCTACGCCAGCGTCGGCCCCGGCTCGTTCTACCACCTGCTCGGCGAGCACCTGTCCAAGGTCACCGGCATTCCCATGGTGCATGTGCCGTACAAGGGCGCAGCGCCGGCCGAGCAGGACCTGCTGGCCAGCCAGGTCGACTTTTTCCTGGCGCCCTACGGCAAGAAGTACGACGACATGCACAAGAGCGGCCGCGTCAAGGTGCTGGCCATGCTCAACAGCGAGCGGCTCGAGAACGTGAAGAGCTACCCCGCCATCACCGAGAGCACCCAGCTCAAGAACTTCACCTTCAACATCTGGACCGGCTACTTCGTGAAGAAGGACACCCCGGAGCCGGTGGTGACCACGCTGCACAAGGCCATCACCGAAACGCTGGCCGATCCCGGCGTGCACCAGGCGCTGGAAGCGAACAGCCAGCTGCTGGCCAAGCCGCTGTCACTCAAGGCGGTGGACCAGGCCTACGCCGACGGCATCCAGCAGTTCCGCGCCATCGCGAAGTCGATCCAGCTGCAGGCACAATAAGCGCCTCAAACACGTCGACCGGGAGAGACTGGCCTGAAAAGCAGGCTGGCGCCGAAGGAGCAACCGCCCCGGAAACTCTCAGGCAAAAGGACCGGTCGACACGCAACACACTCTGAAGAGTGGCCGGGATTCGTCCCCCGGCCCACCGCAGGAGCAAGCCAGCCCCAGGGGCCGGTGAATCTCTCAGGTCACAAACAGAGGGGGTCATGGTCCGCACACGGTGTGCGGACTGTGTCCTCCATTGTTTGACGACTCTGCAAGCGAGATTCCCATGGCACACCTCATCGTCATCGGCGGCGGCATCACCGGCGTCACCAGCGCCTACGCCCTGGCCCGTCAGGGCCACCAGGTCACCCTGATTGAAAAACACCGCTACGCGGGCATGGAAACCAGCCATGCCAACGGCGGCCAGCTCTCGGCCTCCAACGCCGAGGTCTGGACCCATCCTTCCACCCTGCTCAAGGGCCTGAAGTGGATGTTCAAGGCCGACGCACCGCTGCTCGTCAACCCCACCCCGAGCTGGCACAAGCTCAGCTGGTTCGCCGAGTTCGTCGCGTCCATCCCCAAGTACCGCAGCAACACCGTGGCCACCACGCGCCTGGCCATCGCGGCACGCGAGCACCTGTTCGGCTGGGCACGGGCCGAGGGCATCGACTTCGACCTGAAGCGCCAAGGCATCCTGCACATCTACCGCGACCGCGCCGGCTTCGAGCACGCGGGCGAAGTCTCCAGGCTGCTGGCCGAAGGCGGCCTGCCGCGCCGCGCCGTCACGCCCGACGAGATGCGCGCCATCGAGCCCACCCTGCAAGGCGACTACTTCGGCGGCTACTACACCGAGAGCGACAGCACCGGCGACATCCACAAGTTCACCCACGGCCTGAGCAAGGCCTGTGCACGGATGGGCGTGCATCTCATGACCGGCCAGACGGTGGCCCGCGTGCGCAGCACCGGCACCAACGCGAAGGTGACGCTGTCCGACGGGCAGGTGGTGAATGCCGACGCCGTGGTGATCAGTGCCGGCGTGCACAGCCGCGCGCTCGGCGCCCAGCTCGGCGACCGGCTCAACGTGTATCCGGTCAAGGGCTACTCCATCACCGTGATGCTGAACGACGAACAGAGTCAGGCCGCCGCGCCGCAGGTGAGCTTGCTGGACGACGAGACCAAGCTGGTGACCAGCCGCCTCGGTGTGGACCGATTCCGTGTGGCCGGCACGGCCGAGTTCAACGGCATCAACCTCGACATCCGCGCCGACCGCATCCGGCCGCTGGTGAACTGGGTGAACCAGTGTTTCCCGGGTGTGAGCACCCGCAGGGTGGAACCCTGGGCCGGCCTGCGGCCCATGATGCCCGACATGATGCCGCGCGTGGGCGCGGGCAGACAGGCCAACGTGTTCTACAACACCGGCCATGGCCACCTGGGCTGGACACTCTCGGCCATCACGGCGCACCAGCTCGGCGAGCATGTGGCGCAGTGGGAACGCATGCGCTCAGGCTTGGCGGTGCCTGTGGCGGCCTTGGGGTGACCGAGCTGCCCGGTTCATGGAGCGCTGTGGCGCCTGGCCCCGCTGCACCCGGCACCCGACGCCAACGCGCCCGATGTCACACAACACGAATCGGTTCCGGTTGGAAACAGGTTGGGTGCAAGAAGCGGGCGGCAGCGAGACGGACGAGGACGGCTGGCGCTGGATGTCCTGCAGGAAACGCAGCAGGGCCGGATCGCGCTGGCATTGCGGCACCGCGCGTTCGGTCAGGGCCAGTCGTGAACGAGGACCGTACGTACCCGAGAACGCCCTGTCGCGGGTTGCGGTCCTGGATGCGCTCCAGGTCTTCGTGGCAGCGGGCCGCGATCTGCCGGGCCACGAATTCGGTATGACCGCTGAGGGAGTAATAAACCACGAGGATGCGGCTCACGACGGTGCTCCTTTCCAACGGCGGATTCACTTGACCAGCAGTCTGTGCGGTGCGGCAAACAACCCGCTTGAGCGCGCTCAATGCCGACGCACCTGGTTGCGCGGACGTTTGTCCCGGCATGGAATGACCTCTGCGGTGTGGGTTCTCGCGGGTACCGGATGGTTGGCACTGGATGTGAACTTTCAGCAGGCTGTTCATCCGACCCGGATTTGGGAAGCTGTGGTGACGAGGCCACCAGCAACTTGACTCTGGAAAACGCATGTACAACCCACTGAAACGTCCCAACCAACCCGCACGGGTAGCGCCGGGCCAGCCACCCAAAGCGAAGGGTTTTCCCGGATGGCCGGCGGAAAAACATGAAGTATATTGCCTGTACCCCCTATGAGCACCCCTTCAAAACTCCTCATCCTGGTCGGCACCATGACCAACACGGCCGAGTACGTGGCACAGGCCATCGAGATGGATTGCGTGGATCTCGTCCCGTCCATCGAGGTCCGCATGATGGATGGGCTGGACATCTCGGTGTTTGACGAAGATGCACTTTACGTCATCTGTTCCTCCACCTACGGCGCGGGCGACGTGCCCGACAACGCCCGCCATCTCTACGAATCCCTGGCCAGCCAACCCAAATTCCTGGGCAGCGTGCGTTATGGCGTGATCGCGCTGGGCGACAGCGTCTACCCCCAGACCTTCTGCAACGGCGGCCTGCGCTTCGATGAACGCCTGGCCGACCTGGGCGCGGTGCGCATCGGCGAGGTGTTCCGCCACGACGCTTCCGCCGGCACCGAACCCGAGGTGGTGTGCACGGCCTGGGCGCGCGATTGGCTGGCACTGGCACTGCCCGCAACCGCCTGACCCGGCGTTCGCCGATTCATATATAAATAGTTCAAGCCTCAAGTACGGGTTATTCTGTATCGCCAATCGATACCCCGCCGTCTACATTCCCCCTGCACCTCATCGCTTTCCGCCAACCCACCTGGAGATCCCCAATGACCACTCGCCGACTTGTCCTGACCCGAAGCGCTGCCGTGATCGGCGCCGCGTCCACCGGCCTGTTGTTGCCCGAATTCGCGCGCGCACAGTCGGACAAGGTCCGCGTGGGTTTCATGCTGCCCTACACCGGCACCTTCGCCCAGCTGGGCGTGGCGATTGAAAACGGCTTCCGCATGGCACTCAACGAACAGGGCGGCAAGCTCGGCGGCCGAGAGGTCGAGTTCTTCAAGGTCGACGACGAGTCGAACCCGGCCAAGGGCATCGAGAACGCCACCCGCCTGGTGCAGCGCGACAAGGTCGACGTGCTCGTGGGCACGGTCCACTCCGGCGTGCAGATGGGCATCCACAAGGTGGCACGCGACAGCGGCGTGCTCAGCCTGATCCCCAACGCCGGCGTGCACGTGGCCACCCGTGCGCAGTGCTCGCCCAACGTCTTCCGCACCTCGTTCACCAACTCCCAACCCACGCTGGCGCTGGGCAAGGCCATGATGGAGCGCGGCCACAAGAAGGCCGTGTGGATCACCTGGAACTACGCGGCCGGCGAAGAGGCCTTTGAAGGCTTCGAGAAGAGCTACACCGAAGCCGGCGGCACCATCATCAAGAAGCTGGGCCTGCCCTTCCCCAACGTGGAATTCCAGGCCCTGCTGACCGAGATTGCCTCGCTCAACCCCGATGCCGTGGCCTGCTTCTTTGCCGGTGGCGGCGCGGCCAAGTTCCTGCGCGACTTCGCAGCCGCTGGCCTGAACAAGAACATCCAGCTCTACGGCTCGGGCTTCCTGACCGAGGGCGTGCTCGATGCCGCCGGTGATGCCGCCAACGGCGTGCTGACCACCATGCACTACAGCGACTCGCTGGACACGCCGCGCAACAAGAAATTCCGCCTCGAGTACGCCAAGACCTTCCGCATGCAGCCTGACGTGTATGCGGTGCAGGGCTACGACACGGGTCTGCTGCTCATCAAGGGCGCCAACGCGGTCAAGGGCGACCTGAACAACAAGCAGGCGTTGTACGCGGCCATGAACAGCGCCGAGATCGACAGCCCGCGCGGCAAGTGGAAGATGAGCGCGGCCCACAACCCGATCCAGGACATGTACCTGCGCAAGGTCGAGAACAAGGAAAACAAGGTGATCGGCATTGCGCAGAAAGCCGTGGCCGATCCGGCCACCGGCTGCCGCATGGCATAAGGTTCACAAAACGATCGCACCCCGACCGGGCCCGTCGATCCGCAGGCCGGCGTCTTACGGGCGCTGGCCTGTTTTTTGCACGCTACCCGGCTCCGTCCACCCATCTGCCCGCCCATGGATTTCGCCAACTTCCTCATCCAGTTGCTCAACAGCCTGCAATACGGCCTGTTGCTGTTCATGCTGGCCGCCGGCCTCACGCTGATCTTCGGGATCATGGGTGTGGTCAACCTGGCGCACGGCAGCTTCTACATGCTGGGCGCCTACCTCGCCTGGTTCCTGGTCGGGCAACTGGACAGCCTGGTGCTGGCCATCGTGCTTGGGACGGTGATCGCCGTGGCGCTGGGCTGGTTGCTGGAGTGGTCGCTGTTCCGGCACTTCTACCACCGCGACCACCTCGACCAGGTGCTGCTCACCTTCGGCCTGATCTACATCTTTGAAGAAGTGCGCTCCATCCTCTGGGGCGACGATGTGCACGCGGTGCAGGTGCCCGAGGTGCTGAACTGGTCGATCCCGCTGACCGAGAACCTCTCGTACCCGGTGTACCGCCTCGTGATGTCGGGCGTGTGCATTGCGCTCGCCCTCGGCCTGTACCTGCTGATCTCCAGGACCCGCCTGGGCATGAAGATCCGCGCCGGAGCTTTCAACCGCGAGATGACCGAGTCGCTCGGCATCAACATCCGCCTCATCCATGGCGTGGTGTTCGCGCTGGGTGTGGCGCTGGCCGCCATCGCCGGCATGATCGCCTCGCCCATTGCCAGCGTCTACCCCGGCATGGGCAGCTCGGTGCTGATCATGTGTTTTGTGGTGGTGGTCATTGGCGGCATCGGCTCGGTGCGCGGTGCCCTGGTGGCTGCACTGCTGGTGGGCCTGGTCGACACCTTCGGCAAGGTGCTGGTGCCGCAGATCGCCGGCATGGCGGTCTACATGTTGATGGCACTCGTGCTGCTCTACAAGCCCGAAGGGCTGTTCAAACAATGAGTTCTCCGAAAGCCCAACTCGAGAAGCTGCCGCGCAGCATCCAGGCCATCCTGGTGCTGGGCGCCATCGCGCTCGCTGCGTTTCCGCTCATCCCGGTCACGGGTGGCGAGTTCTACCTGCAGATGCTCTCGCAGATGATGATCCTGGCGATCTTTGCCATGAGCCTCGATCTGTTGCAGGGCGTGAGCGGTCTGGTGTCGCTCGGTCACGCGGCCTACTTCGGCCTCGCCGGCTATGCGCTGGCTTTCCTCACGCCGGCCGACACCCCCATCAGCCTGTGGTGGGCCCTGCCCGTCTCGGCGCTGGGCGCGGGTCTGGCCGCACTGATCATCGGTTTCTTCGTGGTGCGCACCCACGGCATCTACTTCATCATGGTCACCATGGCGTTCGCGCAGATGGTGTTTTTCCTGTTCTTCGACAACAAGGCTCTCGGCGGCTCGGACGGTGTGTACGTGAACTTCCGCCCCGACGCTTCGGTGTTCGGCTGGACCGGCATCGACCTCGAGAACAAGACCACGTTCTACTACTTCACGCTGTTGCTGCTGGTGCTGGTCTATGCCTTCCTGCGCCGGCTGTTGTTCTCGCCGTTTGGCCGCGTGCTCGCCGGCATTCGCGTGAACGAACACCGCATGCGCGCGGTGGGCTATGGCACCTTTGGCTACAAACTCGCGGCCTTCACCCTGGCCGGTGCGCTCGCCGGTGTGGCGGGCTTCCTGTGGGCCGCGCAAACCGGCTATGTGAACCCGGAGCTGATGGGTTTCCACATGAGCGCACACGCGATCATGATGGTCATCCTGGGCGGCATGGGCAACTTCGCCGGGGCCATCGTGGGCGCCTTCGCGTTTGAATACGTGATGCACTTCTTCAAGGACCTCACCAAACACTGGCAGCTGCTCATGGGCACGTTCATCGTGCTGGTGGTGGTGTTGGCGCCGCGCGGCCTGCTGGGCCTGGTCGGTCAAATGACGAAGAAGCGAGGTGCGCCATGAGCGAACTCCTGCTTTCTGCGCGCAACCTCACCAAGCGCTTCGGCGGTCTGGCCGCCGTCAACGACGTGTCGGTCGACCTGCACCGCGACCGCATCCACGCGGTCATCGGGCCCAACGGCGCGGGCAAGTCCACGCTGACCAACCTGCTTTCGGGCGACCTGCCGCCCACCTCGGGCCGCATCACGCTCAACGGCGTCGAGACCGCCGGCAAGAGCCCCGAAAAAATCTCGCGTCTGGGCCTGGGCCGCAGCTACCAGAAGACCAACATCTTCCTGCCCTTCACCGTGTGGGACAACGTGCGACTGGCCGCGCAGTCGCGCGAGCGGCACGCCCCCTGGAACCCGCTGCGCTGGGTGTCTTCCGCCGCCGCCATGGGTGCTGTGAACCAACGCTGTGAACGAGCTCTGGAACTCGCCGGCCTCACCGGCCGCATCGGCGTGGTGGCCGGCACCACCAGCCACGGCGAGCAGCGCCAGCTGGAGATCGCCATGACGCTGGCCACCGAGCCCACCGTGCTGCTGCTCGACGAGCCCCTGGCCGGCATGGGACAGGCCGAAGCCGAAAGCATGGTGGCGCTGCTGCTGCGTTTGAAAAAGGACCACGCCATCATGCTGGTGGAGCACGACATGGACGCCGTCTTCACGCTGGCCGACCAGCTCACCGTGATGGTGAACGGCCAGGTGATCGCCAGCGGCACGCCGGCGCAGGTGCGCGCCGACGCATCGGTGCAAGCGGCCTATCTGGGTGAGGAACACTGATGAGCGCCTTGACGAACGCACTGGTTGAGGCCAAGGGCCTGAACACCCACTACGGCGCGAGCCACATCCTGCGCGGCATCGACTTCACCGTCGGCGCGGGCCAGACGATCGGTCTGATGGGACGCAACGGCATGGGCAAATCCACGCTGCTCAAATCCATCATGGGCATCGTCAAGCCCAGTGGTGGCAAGGTGCATGTGAAGGGCCGCGACATGACCGGCGCGCCCACCTTCGAGATTGCCCGCCAGGGCCTGGCCTACGTGCCCGAAGGCCGCGGCATCTTCGGCAATCTGAGCGTGCGCGAGAACCTGGTGATGTCGGCGCGCGCCGGCACCAAGGGTCAGCGCGACTGGACGTACGAACGGGTGCTGGAGACTTTCCCGCGCCTGGCCGAACGCCTGAACCACGGCGGGCAGCAGCTCAGCGGCGGCGAGCAACAAATGCTCACCATCGGCCGCGCGCTCATGACCAACCCCGACCTGCTGATCCTGGACGAAGCCACCGAGGGATTGGCGCCTTTGATCGCGCGCGAGATATGGCGCATCTGCGGCCTGATCCGCGAGAGCGGCATCAGCAGCATCATCGTGGACAAGAACTGGAAACACGTCACCCCGATCACCGACCGCAACGTGATCCTGGTCAAAGGTGAAGTGGTGTTCGAGGGCAGCTCCGGGGAGCTCCTGTCGAAGCCCGAACTGCTGGAGCAGTACCTGGGCGTGTGACAGCGCTCCACCTCAGGATTCGCCCTTCATCAGCGCCTCGCCGTACTGCGCTTCGGTGATGAGGCCTCCGTGGTGCATGGCCTGGCCCTCGTCCACGGGTTTGAGCGACCCTTGCAGATCCTCGATGCGTTTCCACGCCGGGAACGGCTGGCTGCCGTCGTCGGCGGGTACGTACCTTGATGTGCCCAGGCGCCGGTGGGGGTGGATGTAGCGCGCGCAGTTCAGGAACACCTTGTCGATGTGGGCGCGAACCACCATGAAAGCACCCGGGTACTCGGCCAGCAGCGGATCGTCGGTGTGCAGCGTGGCGGTGGCCTGTGCGCGGATGCGGTTGGGTGTTTCGAAGTCGATGAACAGCAAACCGACCTTGGCCGTGTCGCTGATGTTGCCCCACGACAGCATCATGCCGTTGCCGTCATAAGCGGGAAACGCCAGCGTCTTGTTGTCGATCACCTTGACCGTGCCGACGTTGCCGCCCTTGTAGGACACGGTGGGCTCGCCCGCCGCATTGACCGTGCTGAGAAAAAAGAAGTCGCGGGACGCGATGAACGCAATGTGACGATCGTCCAGTTCGTCGGTCACGATCGCTCTCTCCACGGCATCGGCCAGGCGACGGCTCTCGAACTGTTCCTGAATCTTGCGTTGGGGTTCGGTGTAGAAGGCCACGGCATGTTCCTTTCAGAGAGGTTGCTGCGCGAAGCCGCGGACTGCGGCGCCACTGCATCCCAACCTTAGTCAGCGCAAGGCGCCTGCGCTGTGCTGCCACCGACGGGGAACTTGACTGGAGCCGTCTGGAGCCAGGCGCTGCCGTCAGAGCAGGGGACGCAGTTCGCGCGCGGCGTCTTGCAGCAGCGGCAGCATGTCGCGCTGGAACTGTGGCGAATCCATGCGCTCGGCGGAGGACACCACGTTCAGCGCCGCCACCGCCTTGCCCTGCATGTTGCGCAGCGGCACCGCGAGCGCGAACACGCCCAGCTCGTGCTCTTCGCGCGCGATCGACACGTCCTGGCTGCGCACCTCGGCAATGAGGGCTCTGAACGCCTTGTGATCGACCGCGGTGTGTGGCGTCAGCCGGGGCAGCTCGCGCCCCTTGAGCCAGGTGGTGAATTCCGCGCGGGGCATGGCGGCCAGCAGGACACGCCCGGTGGAGGTGGCGTGAGCGGGCAGCCTGGCGCCCAGATGCAGCCCATAGGCCATGAGGCGCTGCCCGCCCATGGACACGTTGCGCGCGATGATCACCACCTCGTCGCCATCCAGCACAGCCGCTGAAAACGAGTCCCGCGTGAGCGCGGCGAGTCGGTTGAGTGTGGGCTGCAACAGGCGCGGCAGGCGCGCCGAGGCCAGATAGCTCCCTGAGAAGCGCAGCACCTTCGCTGAAAGCCAGTAGTGGCTGCCGTCGGTGTCCAGATAGCCCAGGTGCGCCAGTGTGAGCAGGTGGCGCCGGGCGGCTGCGCGCGTGAGGCCGGCCCGCTCGGCGGCCTGGGTCGCGTTGAGCCGCTGACGCTGGGTGTCAAAACTCTCCAGCACCGCCATGCCCTTGGCCATGCCTTCGATGAAATCGGCCTTGGCGATGGCGTGTTCGGGTGCGTTCATGGCCGGATTATGCGCCGTGCACCCCATATTGCGCGGTGATCGCACAAGCCGTCCGATCATCGCGCAAGGTCGAACGGACACGGTTGTGTTCAAGGCGCGAGGTTTTTACGCTTGTCCATTCCCATCAGGAGACAAGACATGAGAACCCAGGTCGCCATCATCGGCGCCGGCCCGTCGGGCCTGCTGCTCGGCCAGTTGCTGCACAAGGCCGGCATCGACAACATCATCATCGAGCGCCAGAGCGGTGACTACGTGTTGAGCCGCATCCGCGCCGGCATCCTGGAGCAGATCACGGTGGACTTGCTGGCCGAGGCCGGCGTGGGCGAGCGCGTCAAGGCCGAGGGCACGGTGCACCACAGCATCGAGCTGGTGTTTGCCAATCAGCGCCACGCCATCGACGTGCACGGCCTCACCGGCGGCAAGGTGGTCACGGCCTACGGCCAGACCGAGGTGACCCGCGACCTGATGGACGCGCGCAGCGCCGCCGGCCTGACCACCGTCTACAGCGCGGCCAACGTGACGGTGAACGACTTCGACACCGACCATCCGGTGGTGCGATACGAGAAGGATGGCCAGACGCACGAGGTGAGTTGCGACTTCATCGCCGGCTGCGATGGTTTTCACGGCGTGTGCCGCGCCAGCGTGCCCAAGGGCGCCATCACCGAGTACGAGAAGGTCTACCCCTTCGGCTGGCTCGGTGTGCTGGCCGATGTGCCGCCGGTGTCCACCCACGCCATCGTCTACGCCAACAGCGAGCGCGGATTCGGCCTGTGTTCCATGCGCAGCCTCACGCGCAGCCGCTACTACGTGCAGTGCCCCATCGACGACAAGGTCGAGGCCTGGAGCGACGACCGTTTCTGGGACGAACTGCGCCGCCGCCTGGACCCCGAAATGGCCGAGCGCATGATCACCGGCCCCAGCATCGAAAAGAGCATCGCGCCGCTGCGCAGCTTCGTGGCCGAGCCCATGCGCTTCGGACGGATGTTCCTCGCGGGCGACGCGGCGCACATCGTGCCGCCCACGGGCGCCAAGGGTCTGAACCTGGCGGCCAGCGACGTGAAGTACCTCTCCAGCGCCTTCATCGACCACTACATCGAAAAGTCCAGCGCGGGCATCGACAACTACTCGCAGCAGGCCCTGGCCCGCGTCTGGCGCGCCGAGCGTTTCAGCTGGTGGCTGACCTCGCTCATGCACCAGTTCCCCGACACGGCCGGCTTCGGCCAGAAGGTGCAGGAAGCCGAGCTCGACTATCTGGTGAATTCCGAGGCGCTGTCGCGTTCACTCGCCGAGAACTACGTGGGGCTGCCGCTGGACTTCGGTCGCCGCTGAGGTCCTGCGACGGGGTTCAAACGGGCGACGCTGTCGCCCGTTTGCGCTTCAGGCGGCAAGCGCGGCAGTACAGTGCAGCGACCGCACCCACCCGAGCGCCCATGACCGCCACCACCCGCCCTGCCCCAACCCTCAAACCCCTGCGCGGCGTGCGCGTGCTCAGCCTCGCGCTCAACCTGCCGGGGCCAGCCGCGCTCATGCGCCTCAAAGCCCTGGGCGCCACCTGCCTCAAGGCCGAGCCGCCCGCGCCCAAGAGCGCAGCCAGCGGCGACCCCATGGGCCAGTACAACCCCAAGGCCTACGCCACCCTGCACGACGGCATCAAGATCGTGAGCGTCGACCTCAAGACCGACAAAGGCCAGGCCGCGCTGCACAAGGCGCTGGCGCGTAGCGACCTGCTGCTCACCTCGTTCCGCCCGTCGGCACTCACCAAACTGAACCTGGGTTGGAAGACGCTGCACAAACAGCACCCCGCGCTCAGCGTGGTCGCCATCGTGGGTGCGCCGGGTGCGCGCGCCGAAGAACCCGGCCACGACCTCACCTACCTGGCGGACGCCGGCCTGGTGCCCGGACTGGAACTGCCCGCCACCCTGTTTGCCGACATGGGCGGTGCGCTCATGGCCAGCGAAGCCGCGCTCAAAGCGGTGATGGTTCAGAAATCCACCGGCAAGGGCGTGTTTCAGGAAGTCGCCTTGTCGGACGCCGCCAACTGGCTCGCCCTGCCGCGCAGCTGGGGGCTGACCATGCCCACCGGCGCCGTGGGCGGCGCGCACGCGGGCTACCGGGTGTACCCCTGCAAGGACGGCCGCGTGGCCGTGGCCGCGCTGGAGCCGCATTTCGCCGCGGCCCTGTGCACGGCGGCGGGCCTGGCCGTGAGCGACATGCGCACGCTGTTCAAGCCAGAGACGCACGCCGCCATCGCCGCTTTCCTGAAGGGGATGACGCGCAAGCAGCTGGATCAACTTGCGGTGGCCAAGGACATCCCGCTGCACACACTGGCCTGAGCGTCAGCCAGCCAGCACACCAGCAGCCCAGGCGGGCAACTTGCCTGCAACCACCGGAGGCAGGCCACGCCGACAGTGAGCCACCAGCCGCGGCGGCTGGATGGCGGTGCCCGAGGTGTCGTAGAGCAATGCCAGATCGGCCAGGCGCACGGCGCCTTTCAGGTGCTCAAGGGTGCGCGGGTAGCGCGCGAGGATGCGGTCGGGCGGCACCGCATGACCACCTTCTCGCACCCGCTGCGCCACCCGGCGCACGAGTTGCTGCGCATCGTCCACGCACACCACCAGCAGCACGGTGCGAAACCGCGCCGCCTGCGCATCGGCCAGGAGTTGCAGTTTGGAGGGATGGGAGAACACGGTTTCGCTCACGAACGATCTGCCCGCAGCCAGCAGCGTGGCGCGGCGCCGGTCCGCCCAAAGCCGCGCCTGCTCGGAGCGCGCCTTCGGATCGACCACCTGCGTCAACTCGGCCGCCTCGAACAGATCGGCGTTGACAAACTCGATGTCGGCCGGGATCAGGCCCTCGGCCACGGCAGCGCGGTACAACGTGGATTTGCCGGCCCCGTTGGGCCCCGCAAGCAAGTAGAAAACCGGGGGCGTCACGCAGCGCGGCGGGCGGCGGGGGCCTTGCTGCGGTTGTCCTGCACGGTCTGACGAACCGCCTGCGCCAGGCGGCCGCTGGATTCAGCCGCCAGAAAGCGCGCCTCGATCGCGTCCATCGGATCGGCCGGCACCGCGTGCCGCGCAGCAGCGTCGTAACGGGCGATGGCCTCGCGCGCCTCCTGCACCGTGAGGCCGGTCTCTTCGGCAATGCGTCCCAGCGTGGCCCAGTACTCGATTTGCCCGGCGATCGAGCGCCGTTGTGGCTGCGCCGCCTCACGTGCCTGCTGAACCAGCCCGGAGGGCAACTTGACAGAGGAAAATGCGGAACCGGTGGTGGACATGAAACATCTCCTGTTTGGCGCATTTTGCGCCATTCCGGAGAATCGGACAAGCCACCGCCCTCCTTCGACCCATCACTCAACATCATGCGAAAACAGGGAACCGTGGTGCGCTGGGATCCAGCCAAGGCGTTCGGCTTCATCCGCAGCGAGCAGACCGCCGCCGACATCTTTTTCCACGTGCGGGATTTCAGTGGTCACCAGCCGCCCAGCGAGGGCCTGCCGGTCACGTTCCAGGAAATCCACGTGGGCGGCAAAGGGCCACGTGCCTTGTCGGTGGAGCCTTTGCGCAACGAGGTGAAGGCGCCGTTTGAAACGCCCAAGCCCTTGACCCCTCCCGAGGCCGAATTGCTGCCCCGCGCAGCACCCGCCAGGCGATCCCCCTTGCCGCGCGAGAGGCGCCGCGAAGAACTGCCGCTGTGGATCGGCCTGGGGCTGATTGCGTTCTGGCTGCTGCTGTTGCTGGTGGGCATCGGCCTGGGCCGCTTTCCGTGGGTGATCCTCACGGCGGTGGTGCTGATCAACCTGGGCACGTTCTACATGTACTGGCGCGACAAGGACGCCGCCAGCAACGAGACCCAGCGCACGCCCGAAGACCAGCTGCACGCGCTGGCACTCGCGGGGGGTTGGCCGGGGGCGTGGTTTGCGCAGCAGATCCTGCGCCACAAGACGAGCAAGCAGCCGTTCAGGCTGTATTACTGGATGACGGTCGCTGTGAACACGCTGGCGCTGCTGGCCTGGATCGTGTGGCCGGCCTTCACCGACGCTCCCCCGCCGCCGCCGTCGACCTGAAACTCAGCGGGCCTTGCGCTTGCCCGCACCCACGGGCGAGCCCGGTCGCCCGGCACCCGTCACGCGCGGCGGCAAACCGGTGTGCTGCGTGAGCAGGCGGCCGGCGGCTGGCTGCACCGCCTTGCCCACCGGCGTGCTGTTCTTGCGCCGTGCGCTCTGGTAGCTGCCATCCGTCACGGGCTGGAAGGTGGGGATCAGGTGGTGCTTGCCGTTGCCGATCAGATCCGCACGGCCCATGGTTTTCAGCGCTTCGCGCAGCAGCGGCCAGTTGTTCGAATCGTGGTACCGCAGGAACGCCTTGTGCAGGCGGCGGCGCTTGTCGCCGCGCACGATGTCCACCCGCTCTGCGCGTTGCGCATCGCGGCTGATGCCCTTGAGCGGGTTCAGGTTGGTGTGGTACATGGCCGTGGCCGTGGCCATGGGGCTGGGGTAGAAGGTCTGCACCTGGTCGGCGCGGAATCCGTTCTTCTTCAACCAGACCGCGAGGTTCATCATGTCTTCGTCGCTGGTGCCCGGGTGGGCGGCGATGAAGTAAGGGATGAGGTACTGCTTCTTGCCCGCCTCTTCGCTGAACCTCTCGAACAGCTGCTTGAACTTGTCGTAGCTGCCGATGCCCGGCTTCATCATCTTGGACAGCGGACCACCCTCGGTGTGCTCGGGCGCGATCTTGAGGTAGCCGCCCACGTGGTGCTGCACCAGTTCCTTCACGTACTCCGGGCTCTTGATGGCCAGGTCGTAACGCAGGCCGGAGCCGATCAGCACCTTCTTGATGCCGCGCAGTTCGCGCGCCCGCTTGTAGATCTTGATCAGCGGGCCGTGGTCGGTGGTGAGGTTGGAGCAGATGCCGGGGTAGACGCAGCTGGGCTTGCGGCAGGCCGCTTCGATCTCGGGCGTCTTGCAGCCCAGGCGGTACATGTTGGCCGTGGGGCCGCCGAGGTCGGACACCACGCCGGTGAAGCCCTCCACCTTGTCGCGGATGTCTTCCACTTCCTTGATGATCGATTCTTCCGAGCGGCTCTGGATGATGCGGCCCTCGTGCTCGGTGATCGAGCAGAAGGTGCAGCCGCCGAAACAGCCGCGCATGATGTTCACGCTGAAGCGGATCATTTCCCAGGCCGGGATCTTGGTCGCGCCATCGTGCTTGCCGTGTTCGTCGGCGTAGGCCGGGTGCGGGCTGCGGGCGTACGGCAGGTCGAAGACAAAGTCCATCTCGGCCGTGGTCAGCGGAATCGGCGGTGGGTTGATCCACACGTCGCGCGCCGTGCTGCCTTCACCGTGCGCCTGCACCAGCGCGCGGGCATTGCCGGGATTGGTTTCCAGGTGCAGCACGCGGTTGGCGTGGGCGTAGAGCACGGCATCGCTCTTGACCCGCTCGTAGCTGGGCAGGCGGATCACGCTGCGGTCGCGCGCGGGAGGCTTGCGTTTGCTTTGCAGGGCGGGGTTGGGCACGAACTTCAGTGGCTGGATGGCCGGGTTGGCCACTGCGGGCTCGGCATTGCCATCGTCTTTCGAGCAGGTCTCGCCCTGCGCCTGCGCCTGCTCGCTGGTCGTCAGGTAGGGATTGATGTGGTCTTCCACGCGGCCCGGCATGTCGACCTCGGTGGAGTCGATCTCGATCCAGCCCTCGGCAGTGGGGTCTCCCGGGCGGCGCACGAAGGCGGTGCCGCGCACATCGGTGATGCGCTCGATCGGCTCGCGCGCCGCGATGCGGTGAGCCACTTCGACCAGCGCTCGTTCGGCATTGCCGTAGAGCAGCAGGTCGCACTTGCTGTCCACCACGATGCTGCGGCGCACCTTGTCGCTCCAGTAGTCGTAGTGCGCGATCCGGCGCAGGCTGCCTTCAATGCCGCCGAGCACGATGGGCACGTCCTTGAAGGCTTCGCGGCAGCGCTGGCTGTAGACGATGGCTGCGCGGTCGGGCCGTTTGCCGCCCACGTCGCCCGGTGTGTAGGCGTCGTCGCTGCGGATCTTGCGGTCCGCCGTGTAGCGGTTGATCATGGAATCCATGTTCCCGGCCGTCACGCCCCAGAACAGGTTGGGCTTGCCCAGGGCCTTGAAGGCCTCGGCGCTGGTCCAGTCGGGTTGGGCAATGATGCCCACGCGAAAGCCCTGTGCTTCCAGCACACGCCCCACCACCGCCATGCCGAAGCTGGGGTGGTCCACATAGGCGTCACCCGTCACCAGGATGATGTCGCAGCTGTCCCAGCCGAGCTTCTCCATCTCGGCACGGCTCATGGGCAGCAGGGGCGCCACGCCGAACCGCTTGGCCCAGTACGGGCGGTAGCTGGTGATCGGCTTGGCGGCGCGAGCGAAAAAGGAGACGTCGACGGGAGCGTTCATGGGGTGACACGGACCCGGAGCGCGGGTGGGTGGAAAACCCGTGATTTTACGGGTTACCCCTGATTTCAGGGGCTGGCAGGGCTACTGCCCTCAGCTTGGGCCTCTGCATGGGCAATGAGCCGGTCGAACATGGCCTGCAACTGGCGCCGTTCGGCCTTCGAGAGGCAGCCAAAGATGTCCGCGTTGCGCTGCTCGATCAGGTGCATCACCCGCTTCCACAACGGCCGGCCGGTGCGGGTGAGCGTGAGCACCACGCCGCGCGCGTCGGTTTCGCTGGCGGATTTGAGCACCAGATTGCGGTCCACCAGCATCTGCGCGGCCCGGCTGGCCTGGGCCTTGTCCAGGTTGGCCTGCGCCGCGAGGTCTTTCACCGACAGCGGCGCGAACTGCCCGATGGCGGCCAGACACCGCGCTTCGCCCACGCCCAGCCCGAAGACGTTGGCGTAAGCGTCGGTGGACCGGCGGTCGGTGAGTTTGGCCAGCCGGTGCAGCCGCCAGGTCAGGAAATCCTGCAGTGCAGGCGGGGAGGTTTCAACAGACATCGCCGGCTCCCTCGGCGCACTGGCGCTCGGCATGTGCCATCAGGGGCAACACCTCGTCAGCCTGCTGCAGGCGGCTGATGAGCGACAGGCAGAGCATGGAGAGGAAGAGCGGTGCCTTGTCTTCGCCCACGCGGGTGAGGGCTTCGCACAGGGCGCTGTAGCTGCGGTCCAGGTCGGCGTCGGTCATGCGAGCACTCCGGTGGTGTGGAGGGTCTGGAGCACGGGCGCCGGGTCGTGGCTGTGCCAGCGGCCCATCACGTAGCCGTCGGGCCGCACGAGCACGAGGGCCTTGTCCTCCGGACCGGACAGGCCGTAGCGTTGCCATGCCTGGCCATGCACATCCATGGCGGGATCGATGGCCAGCATCTCCGCTTCAGGAACGGTCGGCAAACACCGACCCCCAGGCCCAAAGGCAAGCACCAGAAAGCCCCGCCCGAAGCGGCTGCTGAGGTGAAAAGCGCCCTGCCCGTCCTGCAACTGTGCTTCGGGTGCGGGGGCCCCGGACGCGGCCAGATCGTTGCTCCAGCCGCCGGTGGCGTCGGCATTCAGAGGCGAACCCACGTAGGTGATGGGGGTGGACTGGCGCGGGTTGATGAGCGACCTCACCTGCGCATCGCCCTGCGCCAGGCGCAGCGTGGCCTCGCGCATGAGCCGATAGGCAAAGTTGGGCGGTGCCATGAATTCGGTGCTCTTGGCTCCGTACGCAATGTTCTCGCGCGTGGCGTGCACCCGTTCGGTGGAATACGAATCCAGCAGCGTGTGCGGCGACTGGCCGCGCACCACCCGCGCCAGCTTCCACGCGAGATTGCCCGCGTCGTCCAGTCCGGAGTTGAGGCCGCGCACGCCGAAGATGGGCACCAGGTGCGCAGCATCGCCGGCGAACATCACAGGCCCGTGCCGGTAGCTCGGCAAGGTGAGGCATTTGGCGTTGTAGATCGAGATCCACAGCGGCTCCCAGGGCTCGGTCTCGCCAATCATGGCCAGGTGGCTCTGCACGCGCGGCAACACGTTCTCAGGCTTGACCGCCTCCAGCGGGTCCTCGTCGTCGCGGATCTGGTAATCGATGCGCCATACGTCGTCGGGCTGGCGGTGCATGAGGATGGTGGACCCCGGGTTGGACGGCGGGTCGAACCAGGCCAGTCGCTCCACCGCGCGCCGCGTTTTCTGCACAACGTCGACGATCACATACTTGCCGTCGTACTGCGTGCCTTCGAGCTGCAGGCCAAGTTGCTCGCGCACGGTGCTGCGGCCGCCGTCGCAGGCCACCAGCCAGTCGGCGTGCACGGTCTGAACGCCCTCGGGCATGTTCACCTCGACCTCGACTCCGTCAGACCCAGGCTTCACGGTGCTCACACGACTGCTCCATTGCACCTGCGAGGAGCCAGCCGATTGCGCCGCGCGGTGAGCAAACGCCTCCACATGAAACTGCTGGATGTTGACCATGGGTGCGAAGCGCTGCGTGGGTTCGCTCGGCATCTGGAAGTGCAGCACCTCGGTGTGGCGCCAGTAACTGCGCCCGCCCACCCAGCTCAGGCCTTTGTCAATGAGTGGCTTGTCAGCGCCGACCCACGCCAGGATCTCCTGCGAGCGGCGCGACATGCAGATGGCTCGACTGCCCGTGCAGTAACTCTCGTCGGCCTCGATCACGAGGTTGGCAATGCCCTGGGCCGAGAGCAAGGCCGAGAGCGTGAGGCCAACAGGGCCCCCGCCGGCAATCAACACAGGGACATGGGCAGGCACGGTCATGGGCATCGGCTTCAATTTGGTTGCGTGCGCAACTATATGCCAGATGCGCCCGCGAGAGAAGCACCGACAAGGCAACCCGAAGAATTGAAACAGCGTGTACGGTTCATCTCGTTACCCCTCTTACCGAACTACCCCGAATGTAAGCACCGCCGCACTTAGCATGACTGCTTCACTTTTTGAAGGAGCTGGCATGGCACTGCACTTTGGCAAACGCGACATCGATCAACCCAAAACCCTGAACCAGGGCATGGCCACACCTCGCTACGGACAGAGCACGGGCGGCACTGCGACGCCATCGCAGCCGTCCGCAGCCACCCCGACCACCCCCGACGTCGAGTTGCCCTCCACCCCTTCCATGGCCCAGTCGGCTTCCTCCGGCGCTCCCGAAGGCGGCAGCAAGCTGACCGTGGGACCGAACATCAAGCTCAAGGGCGTGGAGATCACCGATTGCGACACGCTGGTGGTCGAAGGCATGGTGGAAGCCACGATGGACTCGCGCGTGATCCAGATCGCCCAGCAGGGTGAATTCAAGGGCTCGGCCGAGATCGACATTGCCGAGATTCGCGGCGTGTTCGACGGCAACCTGACCGTGCGCAACAAGCTGGTGATCTATTCCACCGGCAAGGTGACCGGACGCATTCGCTACGGCAAAGTGGTCATCGAAGAAGGCGGCCAGCTCTCCGGCGACATCGAGTGCTCGGTGAATGCCGGCAGCAAGGTGGGCAGCAAACACGCCATGGCCTTGGCAGCCTGATCGCACTCTCGCATCCAGCGCTGGGCCACCATGGCCCGGTGTCTGGTCCTGCGCCTTTGCCGGCGCAGGAGGGCGGCGGTATGCTCGGGTGCATGTACGCCGAGTTTTTCGGGCTCAAACAGAGCCCGTTTTCCATTGCACCGGACCCCCGCTACCTCTTCATGAGCGAGCGTCACCGGGAAGCACTGGCGCATTTGCTCTACGGCATCCGGGGCGGTGGTGGTTTCGTGTTGCTGAGCGGCGAAATCGGCGCCGGCAAGACCACGGTGTGCCGCTGCTTCCTCGAACAGCTGCCCGAGAACTGCCGGGTGGCCTACATCTTCAACCCCAAGCTGACCGTCAGCGACCTGCTCAAGACGATCTGCAGCGAGTTTCACATCGAGGTGAAGCACGAGGGCATCGGCCCGGCCACCATCAAGGACCATCTCGACCCGCTCAACGCCTACCTGCTGGCCAGCCACGCCCGGGGCGAGCGCAATGTGCTCATCATCGACGAGGCCCAGAACCTCACCCCCTATGTGTTGGAGCAGCTGCGCCTGCTGACCAACCTGGAGACCAGCGAGCGCAAGCTGCTGCAGATCATCCTGATCGGCCAGCCCGAGCTGCGCACCATCCTCGCCAAACCCGAACTCGAACAACTTGCCCAACGGGTGATCGCGCGTTTTCACCTCGGCACGCTCGACAAGGCCGAAACCCTGCAGTACATCCAGCACCGCATGCAGGTGGCCGGCCTTCGCGGGCCGCTGCCTTTCTCCAAACAGGCGGTGGCGCGCATCCACGACCTGGCCCGCGGCGTGCCCCGGCGCATCAACCTGCTGTGCGACCGCGCGCTGCTCGGTGCCTACGCCGGTGGCGTGCCGCAGGTGGTGGTCGCGGTGGTCGACAAGGCCGCGCGCGAAGTGTTCGAAGGCGAGCTGCCCGGCACCACCCCGCGGAAGTCACCCAACCGCCTGCAGGCCCTGCCCGCCTGGTTGGGCACGCTGGGCGCCGGAGCGCTGGGCGGCGCGCTGGTGGCCGGCGCCATGTTCTGGTGGTGGAGCACATCGCAGCCTGTTGCCCTGCCGCTGGAGACGGGCGCTGCGACGATGAACACCCCACCCGTTGCCGCGCCAACCGCAGCCCCACCCGAAGCGAACACCCCCGCGGTTGCCAGCACACCCGCTCCAGCCCCGGCCCCGGCCGATCCGCCACCCGACACGACCCGCCCCGTGACGGAAGGTGCGCCGCCATCGGGGGCCCTCATCAACAACGAGACCGCCGCGTGGCGCGAACTCGGCCCGCTCTGGGGGCAGTCGCTGAGCGACAGCGACGCCTGCGCCAACGCGCTGGAGCACCAGCTGCAGTGCTACCGCACGAACCGCATGACGCTCAATGGACTGCGCCAGCTCAACCGTCCCGGCATCCTGATGCTGCGCGCCGCCGGCCAGCCCGCCGGACGCGCACTGATCACCGGCATGGCTGGCGACAGCGTGATCCTGCAGGCCGGCGAACAACGCTGGCGCCTGTCCCTGAGCGCGCTGGCGGACCTGTGGCGCGGCGAATTTGCCACCCTCTGGCGCACGCCCCCCGGACACAGTGGACGACTGGTCGACGGTCTGGAAGGCCCGGCAGCCTTGTGGTTGGGCGAACGCATCGCCAGCCTGCAGGCCCAAGGCCGCGTGCCAGCCTCGGCCAGCGGCCTGGATGCGCGTGTCAAGGCGTTTCAACGATCACAAGGTGTGGACGCCGCCGGGGTGGCCGGGCCTGTGACCTTCATGCAGGTCAACCTCGCCAGCGGTGTCGATGAGCCCCGGCTCTTCGCACCCAAGCCCTGAGACGCCCCAAACCGCATGTCCTACATCCTTGACGCACTGCAACGGGCCGAAGCCGAGCGAGAGCGCGGGCGTGTGCCCGGTCTGAAGAGCCAGCTCGTGCCCCCCGCCGGGCGCGGCCGCGCGAACGGCGCGCGCTTTCGCCCTTGGCACGCGCTGGTGGGCCTCCTGGTGTTCTTGCTGGCACTGGTTGCGCTGGGCGCCTGGTGGTGGGCGGGCAATGAGGAGATGACCCCGGCCGCCAGCGCGCCGATCGCTGCGCAGCCCGACACCGCGATCGTTGCAGCACCTGCACCAGCCGCGCCCGTTCAGCCCCCGGCACCCACCAGCACCCCGGAGCGCATCACCCCGCCCCCCCAACCGGTGCAGCCCATCCTGGCGCCGCCGCGTCCCGCACCTTCGCCGCCTGCAGCGCCTGCAGCAGCGGCCTCCAGCGCTGCAGCGCCGGCTGCGTCCCCGGCGCCCGCGGTGGCAGCAAAAGGCACCACGCCGCCCGCCTCACCGCCAGCCAGCACCGCAGTGCCCAGCTTTGGCGAACTCAGCGCCGAAGCGCGCGCGCAGTTGCCAGCCGTCAACCTGAGTGGCTCCACCTACTCGCAGAACCCGGCGCTGCGCATGCTGATCGCCAACGGCAAGGTGGTGCAGGAGGGCCAGGACATCGCGCCCGGTCTGCGGCTGGAAACCATCGGCCCCCGCAGCGCGGTGCTCAACCACCAGGGCCTTCGCTACAGCATCGGTTATTGAGGCATGGGACATCTCACCCAGGGCACCGTGCTGGAGGTTCGAGCGCTGTGCTTCAGCTGGCCCGGCGTGCCGCTGTTTGACCACCTGAACCTGGTGCTGCCCGCCGGCCTGTCGGTGGTCTCTGGCGAAGAAAGCTGCGGAAAGACCACGCTCTTGCGCCTGCTCGCAGGCGATCTGTCTCCCGACAGCGGATCCATCGAGTTGAACGGCTCTGATGATCAACCGCCGGGCACGCAGGTGTTTCGCACCGAGCCGCGCAGCGACGCGCTCGATGCGATCAGTGCCCAGACCTGGTGGGACGGCCTGCCAGCGCGCTACCCGAACTTCAATGTGCGCCAGGCACGTGAGCTGGCTCACGGCTTTGCGCTGGAGCCTCACATCGAAAAGCCGATGTACATGCTCTCTGCCGGCAGCAAACGCAAGGTCTGGCTGTGTGCGGCCTTTGCCGCCGGCACCCCCCTCACCTTGATCGACGAACCTTTTGCTGCGCTGGACATGGTCTCCATCCGCTTTCTGAACGGCCTGCTGGAGGAAGCGTCCAGCCATCGCGACCGCGCCTGGGTGCTGGCCGATCACGCGCCGCCCGAGGGGCTTGTGCTGAGGACACAACTGGTTCTGCCTGCGCCCGATTGATTTTCCCTATTCAGTTCTACGACATGGGTATCGCCAAACTCGACATGGACGCCAGCCCGCTGAACTTTTAAATTTTTCTCCATCGACAAAACGGTCAACGGAGGAAGTCCATGTCACCCAAACAACCCGCTCGCAACCCCTGGCGCACCAACGCGCTGCCCTCGCCCGCACACACATTCCATTCAACCAAAGCCCCCAACAGCGCTTTCAACACCGGCTTTCGCGAATGGCTGCGCAAGATCACGTCCACCACGGATGACGCCACCAGATTGGCCTGTGAACAGCTCCGGCTGGAACAGGTGAAAAAGATGATCGGTGACCTGCTCGGGGCGCACGTGTCCGACATGTCGGCTCGCGACCTCAGGGTCTACCTGCGGATCGTGCTGGCCTCGCAAATCGACAGTGTTCGCGAGGTGCGCTTTGAGTGTTTTGACCTGATGTGCCGCAAGATCAGCGAGCAGGTGGCTGTGCGCCAGCTGCAGCAGCTGGACAACCTGATCGCCTGTGGCGCAAGGCGGCCCGCCTCAGCGGGTGCCCTGCCCCACAGCGCCCAGCGGACTGTGCGCAGCGCCACTGGCCACCGGCTCTTCGGCCACCGCCGAAAGAAATTCCCGCAGTTGCAAACGCAGCCACCGGTGCGGCTTGCTGTTGTGGGTTCGTTGGTGCCAGATCATGTTGACCGGCATCGTGGGCCATTCAAAGTCGGTGGGCAGGGGCACCGAGCGGATGCGCGGATTGCTGCGCTCCAGCTGTCTGGCCTGCTGGCGGCTGGTGGTCACCAGCCGGTCGGTGCGGGCGAGCAGCTCCGAACACAGGTGCCAGGAATTCACGATGGTGGTCTTGCGCGGGGGGAAACCGCGCGCTTCCAGTTCCAGGTCGATGGGGCTGCGGCGTCCCCCATGGCGCTTGAGGAAGGTGATCAGCAAATGCTCCTCGGCCTGGTACTGCGCCAGTGAGAGCGTGTCTCCGATGCGGGGATGGTCCACGGCCACGCAGCAGTGGGTGATGTGGAAATGTTTGACGGTCTCGCGGTACAGATCGCGCGCATCGGCGGGCGGCTCGTAGTGGCTGCACACCACATCGACCGCGCCTGCGCGCAGCGCGTCCACATCGGCCGGCCCATTGGCGGGCGCGTGGATGTCCAGTCCCAGCTTGGGCGCCTTGCGGGTGATGCTGCGGTAGAGCTCGGCGAGTTCGGTCTCACCAAACGCGTCGTAGCACGACATGATGATGTGCGAGTCGCACTCCAGCGGATTGAACATCCAGGCGTTGTTGCTCACGTCTTTCCACAGCTCGACCATCTGCTGAAACACGCCGTAAGCGCCGTCGGCGTAGGGGGTGAGTTGGTAGCGGTTTTTCTCGCGCACGCACAGGTCGTCGTTGAGCACGTTGCGCAAGCGGGTGAGCGCCTGGCTGGCGGCCGAGGGCGTGATGTTCATGCGCGATGCCGCTTCGGTCAGGCTCTGGCTCTCGATCAGTTCGCAGAACAAGGCCAGCTGTTTGATGTCGACGTTTTTCATGAATCCACCCTCCCGTTGCGAAACAGGGGCGGATCATACTTTTTAACTACTGGAGGTCAACATAGGTGCGGGACACGCGGCCAAATAAATACGTTCGGTGGTGTAAGGAGCGGGCGCAACCGTCGACTACCGCACAGGTGGTTGCACGGTGCACCACCGCTGTCACACCCACCGAAAGGCCTCCTCCCATGAAACCTCTGTTGCTTGCTGCCGCAGCGTCCGCTGCCCTGGGCAGTTCCCTGCTGATTCCCACCGCATTCGCACAAACGTCGCTCGCTGAAAGCCAGGTCAACGCGCTCGAAGGCCTGGCCGGCCCACAGCCGGGCTCGCGCCGCTCGGGCGCCAAAGGCATTTGCGCCAGCGGCCACTTCATCGGCAACGCCGCCGGACGCGAACTCTCGCGCGCGTCGGTCTTCAAGGGCGACAAAATTCCCGTGGTGGCACGTTTCTCGGTCGGTGGCGGCAGCCCCAAGGCGAGCGACAAGGCCAAATCGGTGCGCGGCCTGGCGCTGCAGTTCCAGTTGCCCGGCGGCGAGCAGTGGCAGATGGCGAACATCTCGGCGCCGGTGTTCTTCGTGAGCAAGCCCGAGCAGTTCGCGCCTTTTGTGCAGGCCCGCACCGCAGACCCGGCCACCGGCAAGGCCGACCCGGAAAAGATCAAGGCCTTCAGTGCGGCCAACCCCGACACCACGCGCCAGGGCGCCTATCTCGCGCAAGCGCCGGTGCCGGCCAGTTACGGCACGGTGAACTACTGGGGTGTGAACGCGTTTGAATTCGAAGCCGCGCCCGGCAAGAGCCGCTTCGCGCGCTGGCAGTTCGTGCCTGAGGCAGGTGTGCTCGGGCTCAGCGAAGACCAGCTGAAATCCATGGGCGACGAGTTCCTGGCCGGCGAGCTGCGCGAGCGCGTGGGCAAGGCCCCGGTGTCGTTTGACTTCCGGCTGCAACTGGCCGAAGCCGGCGACAACCTGACCGACCCCACGCTGACCTGGCCCGACGCACGCCCGGTGGTCTCGGCCGGCAAGCTGGTGATCGACAAGGTGAGCGAGGGCATGGGCGGCGCCTGCGACACCATGACCTTCAACCCGCTGGTGCTGCCCGCCGGCATCAAACCGTCGGCCGACCCGGTGCTGAATGCACGGGCCGCGCCCTACGCGATTTCGCTCGGCCGCCGCCTGGGCGAGGCCGCGAAGAAGTAAGACGGGTCAAAGGTGGGCGGGTGTTCAGCGCCCGCCCAGTCCCATGGCGCGCGAGATCACCTCTTTCATGATCTCGTTGGTGCCGCCGTAGATGCGCTGCACACGCGCGTCGGCATAGGCCCTTGTGATCGGGTATTCCCACATGTAGCCGTAGCCGCCGAAGAGCTGCACGCACTCGTCCATCACCTTGCACTGCAGGTCGGAGCACCAGTACTTGGCCATGCTGGCGGTGGCGGTGTCCAGTTTGTCGATGTTCACCAGCTCGCAGCACTTGTCCACAAACACGCGCGCCACCTGCACCTCGGTCTGCAACTCGGCGAGCTTGTATCGCGTGTTCTGGAACGCCGCCACGGCCTGGCCGAACACCTTGCGGTCCTTGGTGTATTCGACCGTCCAGTCGATCGCGGCCTGCGCTGCGGCCACGGCTCCGATGGCAATCTGCAGCCGCTCCCAGGGCAACTGCTCCATCAGACAGATGAAGCCCTTGCCTTCGCCGCCCAGCAGGTTCTCCGCCGGCACCTTCACGTTGTCGAAAAACAGCTCGGAGGTGTCCTGCGCCTTCATGCCGAGCTTCTTCAGGCGTTTGCCTTTTTCGAAGCCCGGCATGCCGCGCTCCACGAGCAACAAGCTGGTGCCCTTGGCGCCCGCACCCGGGTCGGTCTTGGCGACCACGATCACCAGATCGGCGTGCCAGCCGTTGGTGATGAAGGTCTTGCTGCCGTTGAGCAGATAACTGCCGTCGGCCTGTTTGATGGCTGTGCTCTTCACACCTTGCAGGTCGCTGCCGGCCGCAGGCTCGCTCATGGCGATGGCACCCACCAGCTCGCCGCTGGCGAGCCTGGGCAGGTACTTTTTCTTCTGTTCTTCGGTGCCGTAGTGCAGGATGTACGGCGCCACGATCTCGCTGTGCAGACCGAAGCCGATGCCGGTGAAACCGGTGCGCGCGATCTCCTCCATCTGCACCACCGAATACAGCTTGTCGGCCTCCGAACCGCCGTATGCCTCGGGCAGCGTCATGCACAGGAAACCGTTCTCACCCGCCTTGCTCCACACCGCGCGGTCCACATAGCCCTGCTCTTCCCAGGCCTCGTGGTGCGGTGCGATTTCCTTGTCGACGAACTTGCGGAAGCTGTCGCGAAAGGCTTCGTGGTCGGCGTTGAAGAGGGTGCGTTCGATCATGGTGTCACCTATCAGACTGAGGGCAGGAATTTGACAAAGCAAATGCTTGGCAAAAGTCTATACTGATTCGCGGCATCCGCCTTCCCCCAGGAGACACCATGAGCGAAGCATTTCTTTTTGATGCCGTGCGCACACCGCGCGGCAAGGGCAAGAAAGACGGCAGCCTGCACGAGGTCAAGCCGATCGACCTGCTCGCAGGCGTGTTGACCCATCTGCAGCAGCGCAACGGCTTCGACACCGCGGCGGTGGACGACGTGGTGATGGGCGTGGTCTCGCCCATTGGCGAACAAGGCTCGGTGATTGCCAAGGTGGCCGCGCTCAAGGCCGGCTGGGACTGGCGCTGCTCCGGCGTGCAGCTCAACCGCTTTTGTGCCTCGGGCCTCGAGGCGGTGAACATGGCGGCCATGAAGGTCAAAAGCGGCTGGGAAGACCTGGTGGTCGCCGGCGGCGTGGAAAGCATGAGCCGCGTGCCCATCGGCTCCGACGGCGGCGCCTGGGCGCAGGATCCGGCCACCAACAGCGACACCCTGTTCGTACCGCAAGGCATTGGTGCGGACCTGATCGCCACGCTCGATGGCTTCACCCGCGACGACGTGGACGCCTTCGCCCTCGAATCGCAGAGGCGCGCGGCGGCCGCGCGCGCCGCGGGTTACTTCAAGGGCTCGATCGTGCCCGTCACCGACTTCCTCGGCCAGACCATCCTGGACGAGGACGAGTTCATCAAGCCACACACCACCCTGGAAGGCCTCGCCGCGCTCAAGCCCGCCTTCGAACAACTCGGCGGCATGGGCTTTGACGCGGTGGCGCTGCAGCGTTACCCGCAGGTCGAGCGCATCCACCACGTGCACCACGCGGGCAACTCGTCCGGCATCGTCGACGGCGCCACCGCGGTGCTGATCGGCAGCGAGGTTGCGGGCAAGACGCACGGCCTCACGCCGCGCGCGCGCATCGTCTCGGTGGCGCTCTCGGGCGCCGACCCCACCATCATGCTCACCGGGCCCATGCCGGCGGCGCGCAAGGCGCTGGCCAAGGCGGGACTCACCATTGACCAGATCGACCTGTTCGAGGTTAACGAGGCCTTTGCCGCCGTGCCCATGAAGTTCATGAAAGAGCTGGGCGTGCCGCACGAAAAGGTGAACGTGAACGGCGGCGCGATCGCCATGGGGCATCCACTCGGCGCCACGGGCGCGATGATCCTCGGCACCTTGGTGGATGAGTTGCACCGCCGCCAGTTGCGCTACGGCCTGGCCACGCTGTGTGTGGGCGGCGGCATGGGCATCGCAACCATCGTTGAGCGCGTCTGAACTGGAATCCGAAACCCCATGAAAACCATCCGCTACGAACTGCACGACGGCATTGCCACCCTCACCTTCGACGAGCCCGGCTCCCCGGTGAACACCATGTGCGCCGACTGGCAGCGCGACCTGAGCACTGCCACCGGCCTGGTGGTGCGCGACAAAGGTTTGATCGAGGGCATCGTCCTGGCCTCAGCCAAGAGCACCTTCTTCGCCGGCGCCGACCTCAAGAGCACCATGCGCCTCACGCCGGCCGATGCGCCGCGCGTTTTCGCCGAGATCGAGCAGACCAAGAAAAACTTCCGCACGCTGGAAACCCTGGGTGTGCCCGTGGTGAGCTGCATCAACGGCGCAGCTCTGGGCGGCGGCTGGGAAGTGGCGCTGGTGGGTCACCACCGCGTCGCGGTGGACAACCCCAAGATCCAGCTGGGCCTGCCCGAAATCACGCTGGGGTTGATCCCCGGCGCCACCGGCATCACCAAGATGACGCGTCTTCTGGGATTGATGGGCGCGCAGCCCTACATCCTGGAGAGCAAGCTGTTCAACCCGCGCGAGGCACTCGACCTCGGCCTGGTGCACGCGCTGGTGCCGGCCAATGGCGACGACGTGGCGGCCTCGTTGCGCACCGCGGCGTTGTTGTGGATCGCGGCCAACCCCCAAGCCCAGCACCCCTGGGACGCCAAGGACTACAAGATCCCGGGCGGCACACCGGCCAACCCCAAGATCGCCGGCATGTTGACCGTGGCGCCGGCCATGCTCAAGCAGAAAACGCGCGGCCTGTACCCTGCCCCCGAAGCCGCGCTGGCGGCCATGGCCGAGGGCGCGATGGTGGACTACGACACAGCCACGCGGATCGAAAGCCGCTACCTCGCCAAGCTCATCGTGAGCCCGGTGGCGCGCAACATGATCAACACGTTCTTCTTCAACATGAACGCGATCAAAAGCGGGCAGTCGCGCCCGAAAGACGTGCCGCGCTACAAGCCGAAAAAGGTCGGCATCCTCGGCGCCGGCATGATGGGCGCGGGCATCGCCTACGTCCAGGCCAGCCGCGGCATCGAGACCGTGCTGGAAGACGTGAGCCTGGAGAACGCGCAGCGCGGCAAGGCCTACAGCGCCAAGCTCACCCAGCCACGCGTCGACAAAGCGCGCATGAGTCCGCACGACCAGCAGGCGCTGCTGGAGCGCATCACGCCCACCGCGCACCCGGCCGATCTGCAAGGCTGCGACCTGATCATCGAGGCCGTGTTCGAGAACCGCGAGCTCAAGGCTGCGGTGACGCGCGAGGCCGAGCCCATGCTGGCCGAAGGCGGCTTCTTTGCCAGCAACACGTCCACCCTGCCCATCTCCGGCCTGGCGCAGGCCAGCACCCACCCGGCCAAGTTCATCGGCATCCACTTCTTCAGCCCGGTGGACAAGATGAAGCTGGTGGAGATCATCCGCGGCAAGGAAACGGACGACGAAACGGTGGCTCGCGCGTACGACTACGTGCAGGCGCTTGGCAAGCTGCCGATTGTGGTGAACGACTCGCGCGGTTTCTACACCAGCCGCACGTTTGGCACCTTCGTGATGGAAGGCGCGGCGATGCTGGGCGAAGGCATCCCCGCTCCCGTGATCGAAAACGCCTCCATGCAGGCCGGCATGCCGGTGGGACCGCTGGCCGTGCTGGACGAAACCGCGCTGTCGCTCTCGGTCCACGTGCTGGACCAGACCCGCGATGACTTCCAGTCCGAGGGCAAGACCTATGAGGCCACGCCAGGCGAGCTGCTGGTCGAGCGCATGGTGAAGGAGCTCCACCGCGCTGGCCGGGCGGCCGGCGGGGGCTTTTACGACTACCCGGCCGGGCAGAAGAAAGCGCTGTGGCCCGAGCTCAAACCCCTGTTTGAGAAACCCGGACACGCCTGGGAGCTGCAGGAGGTGAAAGACCGCCTGCTCTACCGCCAGGCGGTGGAGACCGCGCGCTGCCTGGCCGAAGGCGTGCTCACCAGCGTGCACGACGGCAACATCGGCTCCATCTTCGGCATCGGCTTTCCGGCCTGGACCGGGGGCGCGCTGCAGTTCATCTACGGCATGGGCATCGACGCGTTCGAAGCGCGCTGCGCCCAGCTGGCTCACAAGTTCGGTCCCGGGTTTGCGCTCAGCGAAGTCGTGAAACGCACCATCCGCCACCACCAACCCGTCTACTGAACATGAAACGCCTCGAAGGAAAGATCAGCCTCATCACCGGCGCCGCCCAGGGCATAGGCCTGGCCTCCGCCATCAAGTTTGCCCAGGAAGGCGCTGTCGTCATCGTCTGCGACGTGAAGCAGTCCGCCGTGGACGCGGCGGTGCAGCAGTGCGTTGCGCTGGGCGCCCAGGCCGTGGGCTTTGTGATGGACGTGACGCAGCGCGAGATGGTCGACGCCGTGGTGGCGCGTGTGATGGAGCGCTTTGGCCGCATCGACGTGTTGGTGAACAACGCCGGCATCACGCAGGACGCACGGCTGCAGAAGATGACGCTGGAGCAATTCGACCGCGTGATCGACGTCAACCTGCGCGGTGTCTTCCACTGCGCCCAGGCCGTGGCCGAACACATGACCGCGCAGGGCAGCGGCGCGATCCTCAACGCATCGTCGGTGGTGGGCATCTACGGCAACTTTGGCCAGACCAACTACGCCGCGAGCAAGTTCGGTGTCATCGGCTTCACCAAGACCTGGAGCCGCGAACTCGGGCCCAAAGGCATCCGCGTCAACGCGGTGGCACCCGGCTTCATTGCCACGCCCATCCTCTCCACCATTCCCGAGAAAGTGATCACCGAGATGGAGCACCGCGTGCCCCTGCGCCGCCTGGGCCAGCCCGAGGAGATCGCGAACGTCTATGCGTTCCTGGCGAGCGACGAGGCCAGCTACATCAACGGTGCGGTGATCGAGGTCTCGGGCGGCATGTCGGTCTGAGGCCTGCACCAGACCAACATCGGTCACTTTGGCGGCCGTGAGCGGCGTCACAGCGGCCAGCGCGGAGGATGTGTCGAAGTGGACAGGGTGGGGTATATCCATCCGCAGAACGTATGCAAAACAAGGGGCTGTGTTACAACTTGCCGACCCTTGATACGCGCACCATGCAGACTTCTCCGATTCCCGCCAACGAAGCCCAACGACTGGTCAGACTCCAGGAGTTGGGCATCCTCGACACCTTGCCGCAAAAGGCGTTCGACGACATTTCTGCCCTCGCGCAAATGATCTGCGGCACACCGGTGGCGCTCATCACGCTCATCGATCAGGACCGCCAGTGGTTCAAGTCACGCATTGGTGTTGAAGAGCGGGAAACGCCGCGGGAAGTGGCCTTTTGTTCTCACGCCATCCTCGATCCGGATCACGTGATGGTGGTTGAAGACCTCAGCCTGGACCCCCGTTTCAGCGACAACCCGTTGGTGGCCAACGCACCCGACGCCCGCTTTTACGCTGGCGCCCCCATCGTCACCCACGATGGGCTTGCATTGGGCACGGTGTGTGTGGTCGACATGAAAGCCCGCTCGCTCAACGCGGACCAGCTCGACGCCCTGCGCCGTCTGGCCAGCCTCGTTGTCAACTTGCTGGAACACGAATCGGTGCGCATCGAAGAAGCCACGCGCAACAGCGAGGCCTGGCGCCTGCAGCACGAAGAGCTCACGGCCATGGCCATTGCCGGTCTGGACTTGCAGGTCTACATCGACCCCAACTACCTCATCCAGCACGTCAACGACACCTTCCTCGCCTATTGGGGCGGTACACGAAAAGAAGTCATCGGGCACAACATCGCCTCACTCGTGGGCGAGGACGCTTTTCGTCACATCATCCAGCCCCAGCTCGACCGCGCCCTCGCGGGCGAGACCGTGTCGTACACCCGCAAGACCGACTTTCCCGCGCGCGGCACCCGCTATGTGGAAGTGGCCTTGCTGCCCGTGCGCAACGCGCGGGGGGACATCGCCGGGGCCGTGATGCGAGCGCAGGACGTGCAGGAGACCCGGGCCCGGGAAGCGCAACTGCAGCAGACGGTGGCGTTGCTGGAACAACGCACGATGGAGCAGGAACGCTTCATCCACATCATTTCGCACGACCTGCGCGAACCCATCAACACCGTCAACAACTTCACATCCCTGCTGGTCGCCGACCACCAGGACGAGCTGTCGCCTTCAGCGCAGCAGTACCTCTCGTTCGTGCAATCGGGCGGGCAACGCATGAGCTTTCTGCTCGACGATTTGCTGCATTTCGTGCGGCTGGACAACCGCTCCGTGAAGCTGCGCCCGGTCGAGATTGGCCGTCTGATGCAGCAGATCGAAAGCGATCTCGGCCCCCTGCTCTCCCGCACCGATGGCCGCATGGAATGCGGCACCCAGCCCATGGTGATCGCCGACGAGTCGCTGCTGCGCATCGTGCTGAAAAACCTGGCTTCCAACGGCCTGAAGTTCTCGCGCCGGGGTGTGCCGCCCGTGGTGCGCATCACGGTGGAAGAGGCCGATGGCGGCCACCAGATTCACGTGAGCGACAACGGCATTGGCATCGCAACCGAGCACCTGCACGACATCTTCGACATGTTCAAGCGCCTGCACACGCGCAAACATTACGAAGGCACGGGCCTGGGTCTGTCGGTGTGCCGCCGCATCGCGCAGCTGCACGGGGGCAGCATCTCCGTGCAGTCCACTCCCGATGAAGGCAGCCGTTTCACCCTGCACCTGCCTGCGGCCCCCGCAGCGCCCCACCTGGAATGACCATGACCGCACCCGAGCGTTTCATCCTGATCGACGACAACGAGGCCGACAACGTCTTCCACGAGATCATGATCCGGCGTGCCGGTTTCAAGGGTGAAATCCTGGTCTTCGAAAGCGGTATTGAGGCACTGGCCTACCTCAAGACCGATCCCCTCACCATCCCCACCTGCATCTACCTCGACATCAACATGCCGCTGATGGATGGCTTCGAATTCGCGCTGGAAGCCACGCCCCTGCTGAAGGGAAAACCCACGGTCATGCTGGTGATGCTCACCTCGTCGGGATCACCCAAGGACCGCGAACGGGTGGGCGAGATTCCCGTCATCCAGGGATTCGTCACCAAACCCTTGCTGGTGGACGCGGTTCGCGACATGCTGCAGCGTGGCTGAAGAAACCCCCGCTCAACCCCAGTCCAAAACCGACCTCTTCCTCGCCTTCACCTGGCTGGCCCTGCAAGGTTTTGGCGGCGTGCTGGCGGTGGTCCAGCGCGAGTTGGTGGAGAAGAAGCGCTGGATGACACGCGAACAGTTCGTCGAAGACTGGGCCGTCGCGCAGATCATGCCGGGCCCCAACGTCGTCAACCTGTCCATGATGATCGGCGGGCGTTATTTCGGCCTGCCGGGCGCACTCGCCGCACTGGCCGGCATGCTGGCCGCGCCGATGGTGGTGGTGCTGTTGCTGGCCGTGGCATACGGCAGCGTGGCCGACAACCCCATGGCACAAAACGCCCTGCGCGGCATGGGCGCCGTGGCCGCCGGCCTGATCACCGCCACCGGCATCAAGCTGATTGCAGCCCTCGACAAAAATGCCATGGGCATGGCCGTGTGCATCGGTCTGGCCGTGCTCACCTTCATCGCCATCGGTCTTCTGCGCTGGCCCCTGCTCTGGGTGTTGCTGGGCATTGGCGGCGTGGCGTGCGTTTGGGCGTACCGCGTGCTCGATCGCCTTGAGGAGCCCCGCGCATGACCGCCATGACGCCCGACGCGGCAAGCTGGCTCAACCTGTTCACGCACTTCGCGTCGCTGTCGTTGCTGGGTGTGGGCGGCGCCATCACCACCGCGCCCGACATGCACCGCTACCTGGTCTACCAGAACGCCTGGCTCAGCGACGCGCAGTTCACCTCGTCGATCGCGCTCTCGCAAGCAGCACCAGGCCCCAATGTGCTGTTTGTCGCCCTGCTCGGCTGGAACGTGGGCCTCAACGCAGGCGGCGGCCCCGGCGCCGGCTGGACCGCCTGGGCGCTCGCGCTGCTGGGTGTGGTGGTCACCATGGTGGCCATCATGCTGCCCTCGTCGGTGCTCACCTACACCGCCACCCGCTGGGCCCACAAGAACCGGGAACTGCGCGCCGTGCGCGCCTTCAAGACCGGCATGGCCCCGATCGTGATCGCCCTGCTGATCGCCACCGGCTGGCTCCTCACCGGCTCCCATGACCACCCAGCACGCGACTGGCCTCTGTGGTTGCTGACGGCGGTGGCCACGCTGCTGGTGTGGCGAACGAAGATCCACCTGCTGTGGATGATCGGGGTGGGGGCGGTGTTGGGGGCGTTGGGCTTCGTTTGACCAGCCAGGTCAATGAAGTCAGGCCAACAAGGCTGGAAGGCACACAGCCGCTGGCTCATGGAGACACAACTGAGCCACCACATCGAGCGGTGTGGCCTCGGGATTGATGACCACCACGCGGGCACCACTCTGGTGTGCCGTGAAGGCCAGACCCGCTGCGGGATAGACCTCACCCGAGGTGCCGATGACCAGCATCAGATCGCAATGACGGGCAGCGAGCTCAGCGGCCTCGAGTGCAGCGGCCGGCAGGCTTTCCCCAAACCACACCACCCCAGGACGGCGCAGGTTGCCGCACACCGGGCAACGCGGTGGACGACCGGCCTCGATGCTTTGCTTGCTGCAGCAGCTGCGTGCCGCGTTCAGCCACTGGTCTTCTGCGATGTTGCCATGCAGGGCCAAGGCATCGGTCTGCCCGGCACGCTGGTGCAATCCATCCACGTTCTGGGTGATGAGGGTCAAGCGGCCGGGGTGCCCTTCCGCGAAACTGGCGAGCGCCCTGTGGCCTGCATTGGGTTGCACGGCAGCGATCATCTCTCTGCGATGGACATACCAATCCCACACTCGCTGGGGATGGGCGCGAAACGCGGTTTCGGTCGCCAGGTATTGAGGGTTGAATTTTGACCACAAACCCGTCTGCGTATCGCGAAACGTCGGCACGCCGGATTCGGCGCTCATGCCAGCGCCCGTGAGCACAGCGATGTGGCGCGCCTCACGAATCCAGCCACGCACCGTCTCGTACATTGGCTTCAACTGCGCTGTCGCAGCGCCTCGTACAGACACACACCGCTGGCCACCGACACGTTCAAGCTCTCCACCGCGCCATGCATGGGGATGCGCACCAGTTCGTCGCAGGTCTTGCGGGTGAGCTGGCGCATGCCCGCGCCTTCGGCACCGAGCACCAGCGCCACCGGGCCCTTGAGGTCCACTTGGTACAGCGTCTTGGGTGCGTCGTCGCTGGTGCCGATGATCCAGATGTTGCGTTCCTTGAGTTCGCCCAGGGTGCGCGCCAGGTTGGTCACCATGAAGTAAGGCATGGTCTCGGCCGCACCACTGGCCACCTTGGCCACGGTGGCGTTGATGCCGGCGGCGTGGTCCTTGGGCGCGATCACGGCGTGTGCGCCGGCACCGTCGGCCACCCGCAGGCAGGCGCCCAGGTTGTGCGGGTCGGTGATGCCGTCGAGCACCAGCAGCAAGGGCGGCACGCCGGTAGCCTCGAGTTGTTCCAGCAACTCGTCGAGCGAGTGCACCTGCTTGATCTCTTCCACGCGCGCGGCCACACCCTGGTGGCCGTGGCTGCCGGCGAGTTTGGCGATGCGCAGGCCATCGGCCTCGATCAGGCGGGCGTTGGCCTCGCGGGCCATGTCGAGAAACTGGCGCATGCGCGCGTCGCGACGCGTGGGCTCGTAGTAGATCTCGATGATGGATTGGGGCGCGGTTTTCAGGCGCACGCCCACGGCGTGAAAGCCGAAAAGCACTTTGGGGGAAGACATGCCCGGATTATCCCCTCCGGGCGCGGGCAGCCTCAGGCGACGGCCGCGGTCTCTTTCACTTCGGGCACCACCTGCCCGGCCTCGATGGTGATGCGGCGCACGCAGCGTTGTGCGATGCCGCGGTCGTGCGTGACCAGCACAAGCGTGGTGCCCTGCTCGCGGTTCAGGTCGAACATGAGCTCCATGATCTTGCCGCCGGTGGCGAAGTCGAGGCTGCCGGTGGGCTCGTCGGCCAACAGCACGGCGGGCTGCACCACGAAGGCACGCGCCAGCGCCACGCGCTGCTGTTCGCCGCCCGAGAGCACCTTGGGGTAGCTGGAGAGACGTTCGCCCAGGCCCACGCGTTTCAACATGTGGGTGGCGGTGGCGCGGGCATCGCGCCGGCCGGCCAACTCCAGCGGCAGCATCACGTTTTCCAGCGCGGTGAGGTTGCCCAGCAGCTGGAAGCTCTGGAACACAAAGCCGACCTTTTGCGAACGCAGCGCGGCGCGCTGGTCTTCGTCCATGGCGAACAAATCGACGCCATCGATGTGAACTGTGCCGCTGGTGGGTGTGTCCAACCCGGCCACGATGGACAGCAGCGTGCTCTTGCCCGACCCGGACGCACCCACGATCGCAGCGGTTTCCCCTTTGTTCAGGGTGAAATCGATGTCGCGCAGAATGGTCAGCGACCCGGTGGAGTCGGTGACCGACTTGAACACATGCTGGACCGCAATCATCACATCGGACATGGAAGGACTTCTCAAGTTGAAACGCCGTCACTTTAACGCGCTGGTCTGCAGCGTGTGCGCGCTCGCCGCCGCAGGGTCTTTGGGCACCGCACTGGCACAGGCACCCGCACAGGCCGCCAGCAGCCACCCGCCGGTGGTTCTGGTGGTGGGCGACTCGCTCAGCGCCGAATACGGCCTCAAGCGCGGCACCGGCTGGGTGGCCCTCTTGAGCGAAACCATGGCCAAAGAGAAAGTGAAGGCGCGCGTGGTCAACGCCAGCATCAGCGGCGACACCACCTCGGGCGGGCGCTCGCGCATCGCGGCCCTGCTCAAGCAGCACCAACCCAAGTGGGTGGTGATCGAACTGGGCGGCAACGACGCGCTTCGCGGCCTGCCACTCAACATGACACGCGACAACCTCGCCACCATGGCGCGGCTGTCTCGTGAAGCGGGCGCGCAGGTGCTGCTGTTGGGCATGGAGATGCCGCCCAACTACGGCGCGAAATACGCACAGGAATTCCGCGAGGTGTTCACCGCCGTGGCCAAGGCCGAGAAAACCGCGCTGGTGCCGTTTTTCCTGAAGGACGTGGCCGACACCAAGGACCCCACGGCGCTGTTCCAGAACGATCGCATCCACCCCAACGAAGCGGCCCAGCCCACCATGCGCGACAACGTGTGGCCCGAACTGCGAAAACTGATTGCCCGTCGATAATCGGGCATGCCCGTCCACACCCTGAATGCCACCGAGGCGCTGAGCCGCCTGGCCGAATTCGACCTGATCATCGACGCCCGCACCGAAGACGAGCACGCGCTCGACCACGTGCCTGGCGCGGTGAACTGGCCCACGCTCAACAACGAAGAGCGCATCACCATCGGCACGATGTACAAGCAGGTCAACCCGTTCGAGGCCAAGAAGCGCGGCGCGGCCCTGTCGGCGCGCAACATCGCGGCCCACATCGAACGCGAAGTGATCGACAAACCGCGCACCTGGAAGCCGCTGGTGTACTGCTGGCGCGGCGGCAACCGCAGCGGAGCGCTGGCCACCATCCTGGGCGCCATCGGCTTCCACGTCACCCTCATCGAAGGCGGGTACAAGGCCTGGCGCGCAGCGCTGGTGGAGTCGCTGCCGGCGCTGGCCGAGCGCCTGCACTACCGCGTCGTCTGCGGCCCCACCGGCAGCGGCAAGACGCGCCTGCTGCAGGCCCTGGCTGCACAAGGCGCGCAGGTGCTCGATCTGGAAGCCTTGGCCAGCCACCGCAGCTCGGTGCTGGGTCACATTCCCGGCCAGCCGCAACCGAGCCAGAAGCGCTTTGATTCGATGGTGTGGTCTGCCCTGCGGGGCTTTGACCCGACGCGCGTGGTGTACGTGGAGAGCGAGAGCAAGAAGGTGGGCAATGTGCGCGTGCCCGATGCGCTGATCGACGCCATGCGGGCCAGCCCCTGCATCGACCTGCGCCTGTCGGATGAGGAGCGTGTGGCGCTGCTGCTGGAGGACTACGACTTCTTCGTGGAAGACCCGGCGTCGTTCTGTTCACGCCTGGAAGCGCTGACCGAACTGCGTGGCAAGGAGGTGGTGTCGGGCTGGACGGACAAGGTGAAGAATGGTCAGACACCGGCGGTGGTGCTGGAGCTGCTGACCAGCCACTACGACCCCATGTACGCCCAGTCCATCGGGCGCAACTTCAAACAATTTGCGCAGGCCCTGCCCTGTGAGCTGCGGGACCGTTCAGCCGGGTCGCTGAACGAGGCTGCGCGATCCTTGATCGCCAGCGAAAACACGGCCTGAGCGCTGGGCCCAGGCCGCTGGCAAGACCCCTGGGGTCAGTTGCCGGCGCCAGCGCCGTCGCCGCCCGCCGCGCTGTCCGGTGCATCGGTGCCCGGCTCTTGCGGCGCATCCGTGTCGTCATGGCGGCGGCCTTCGGCTTTGGCCTTGAGCTTTTCCTCTTTCTTTTTCTTCTTGGCAAGCTCGCGCTGGCGTTTTTCGTATCCGTAGTTGGGAGTAGCCAAATCAGTCTTTCAGGTCTGTTGAAACGAAGGGGTCAGGCTTGCAAGGCGCCCAGGGCCTGTGCAAGGTCGGCACGCAGATCGTGCACGGATTCCAGACCGACCGCAAAGCGTACCAGACCACCGGTGTGTGGCCAGGCCCGGGTGCGAATGGAGGCCATGTCGTACGGGGCACACAGGCTGATCGGCCCGGCCCAGCTCCAGCCCAGGCGGAAGAGCTTCAGGCTGTCGCAAAACGCGTCGATGCGCGACTGAGGAATCGAGGGGTCGAACACGGCGCTGAACAGGCAGGCCGCGGCTGTGGCGTCGCGTTTCCAGGTGGCGTGACCAGGAGAGTCGGGCAAAGCCGGGTGCAGCACCTTGACCACGCCGGGCTGAGCCTGCATCCACTGCGCCAGCTCGCGGGCGGCGGTGTCCTGCGCTTCATAGCGCAGGGCCATGGTCGGCAGGTTGCGCAGCACCAGTTCGGCGTCGTTGGCGGCCACGGCCAGGCCCAGGCGCATGTGGGTGAGCAGCACCTGGCGGTGCAAGGACTCGTCGCGCGTGACCACCGAGCCCATCAACACATCGGCACCACCGCTGGGGTACTTGGTGAGCGCCTGCATGGAGATGTCCACGCCCAGATCAAATGCGTTGAAGGCGACACCCGCGCCCCAGGTGTTGTCGAGCACGGTGACGATGGGCCGTTGTCCGGCGCGAGCTTGGTTGGCCTGCTGCACTCGGGCCACCAGTGCGGGAATGTCGGGAAACTCCAGCGTGATGGAACCCGGCGCTTCCAGCCAGACCAGTCGTGTGGCGGGCGAGAGCTGCCGCGCCAGATCGTCGGGGTCCATGGCGTCGAAGTAGCGGTGGGTGATGCCCCAGGCAGCGAGTTCAACCGCAGCAAACGACTTGCCGGGGCCGTAGGCGTTGTCGGGGATCAGCACCTCGTCGCCACTGCGCAAGAAGGCCATGTCGACCAGCGTCACGGCCGACAGACCGCTGGGCACCAGCACGCAATGTTTGCCACCTTCGATGGTGGCGATGCGCTCTTCCAGCGTGAAGGTGGTCGGCGTGCCGTGCAGGCCGTAGGTGTAGCCGCTCTTGTCTTTCCAGTCGTAGGTGCGCAGCGCCTGGACGTTGGGGAAAAAGACGGTGGACGCTTTGTGCACACCCGGCGCCACCGCCTCGAAACCCTCGGGGGGTTTGTAGGGGTGGTGAATCAGGCGGGTGGACAGGTCTTTCACAGCTTCCACTTCTCCAGCAGTTGTGCAGGCCGCATGCTGTCGTAGCCCTCAAAGGGCTGGTGGATCCACGGATTGGTCGGCAGGAACTCCACCGAATAGTCGGGCGTGAAGGCCGAGAGCTGTTTGGTCCAGATCACCGCGCTGCGCATCTCGGTGATGGGCGCGTAGTTGTTCTTGAGCATGTCGATCACCGCCTTGAGCGTGTGACCGGAGTCGGCCAGATCGTCGACCAGCAGCACCTTGCCGGCGATCTCGCCTTTGGGCGTGGTGATGTAGCGCGCGATGTCCAGGTTGCCCTGCTGGGTACCGGCGGCGGCGCGGTAGGAGCTGGTCGACATGATGGCCAGCGGCTTGTCGAAGATCCGCGAGAGGATGTCGCCGGGGCGCATGCCGCCTCGCGCCAGGCACAGGATGGTGTCGAATTCCCAGCCGGACTGGTGAACCCTGAGCGCGAGCTTCTCGATCAGGTTGTGGTACTCGTCGTAGGAGACGTAGAGGTGTTTGCCGTCTTCGGTGAGCATGCGGACTCCGGGTGGGGGTATCGGTCGGGATTCTTGCACGGTGCGCGGCCGGGTGGGCCGCAGATGCACCGCTCAGCCGTGCTTAGCCGTGATAGGGGTGGTGCAGCAGGATGGTGTGGTCGCGGTCGGGGCTGGTCGACACCACGTGGATCGGCACGCCGGTGGTTTCCTGAATGCGCTGCAGATAACGGCGCGCGTTCTCGGGCAACTTGTCGTACTGCGTCACACCCACCGACGAATCGCTCCAGCCCGGCAGGGTTTCGTAGATTGGCGTGCAACGCGCGATGTCTTCGGCGCCCAGGGGCAGGATGTCGATGGTTTCGCCGTCGAGCTCGTAGCCGGTGCAGAGCTTGAGTTCGGTCAAGCCGTCGAGCACGTCGAGCTTGGTGATGCACAGACCGGTGAGGCCATTGACCTGCGCCGAGCGCTTGAGCAGCGCCGCGTCGAACCAGCCACAGCGGCGGCTGCGACCGGTGGTCACGCCCTTCTCGGCGCCCACGGTGGCCATGTGCCAGCCCGGTGTGCCTTCTTTTTCCCAGTCGAGTTCGGTCGGGAACGGGCCACCACCCACGCGGGTGCAGTAGGCCTTGGTGATGCCCAGCACGTAATGCAGCAGGCCCGGGCCCACGCCGGAGCCTGCAGCAGCGTTGCCCGCCACGCAGTTGCTCGACGTGACGAAGGGGTAGGTGCCGTGGTCGATGTCGAGCAGCGTGCCCTGCGCGCCTTCAAACAGCAGGTTGGCGCCGGCCTTGTGGGCCTCGTTGAGCTCGCGCGACACGTCGGCGATCATGGGCTTGAGCAGCTCGGCCTGTTGCATGGCTTCGGCATACACCGGCTCGAACTGGATCGCGCCGTCTTTCATGTAGGCGGCGATCTTTTCGTCCCAGACCATGTCGGCCGAATGCAGGTAGCTGGTGAGCAGGTGGTTGTGCAGGTCGAGCAGCTCGCGCAGCTTGGCGGCGAAGCGCTCGGGGTATCGCAGGTCCTGCACGCGCAACGCGCGGCGGGCGATCTTGTCTTCGTAGGCCGGGCCGATGCCGCGGCCGGTGGTACCGATCTTCTCGGTGCCGGCCTTGACCTTGGCGGCTTCGCGCGCGATGTCGATCGCAGCGTGGAACGGCAGGATCAGCGGGCAGCCTTCACTCACGCGCAGGCGCGAGCGCACTTCGACACCGGCCTTTTCCAGCCCGGTGATCTCTTCAAACAACTTGCCCACCGAGAGCACGACGCCGTTGCCGATGTAGCACTTGACGCCCGCGCGCATGATGCCGCTGGGGATGAGATGCAGCGCGGTCTTCACGCCGTTGATGACCAGCGTGTGGCCCGCGTTGTGGCCCCCCTGGAAACGCACCACACCGGTGGCGGTCTCGGTCAACCAGTCGACCAGCTTGCCTTTGCCCTCGTCGCCCCACTGGGTCCCCACCACCACCACGTTGCGACCGGGTGTCACGGCGCTGCTGCTGTTCGTCATTGGCTGATTTCCGTTTGAATGTTCTTCACTGTCCATGCGCCTGCCTGGGCCGCGTCGGGCACCAGTTCGCGGTCGCAATGGAATTCGTCGACTTCGTGTTCATGGCCGGGCAGCACGCACACCACCGTGTGGCCCTGCGCCCGCAGGTTGACCACGGCGCTGCGCAGGCTGGCGTCCATGCCCCAGGGCGCACGGATCGCGGCGACCAGGGACCGAGGCGCCACGGCGGCCACGAGTTCTTTCAGGTCCAGGCTGAAACCCACCGCCGGGCGGTTGCGGCCGAACACGGCGCCCACCTCGTCGTAGCGGCCACCCCGGGCCAGCTCCAGCGACTGCCCCGCACTGCCCTGCCCCGCCTGGGCAAACAAGGCGAAGCGCATGCCGGTGTAGTAGGCGTAGCCGCGCAGATCGGCGAGGTCGATGGACACCGCCATGTCTTGCGCTTGCGCAGCGAGCCAGCGCAGGTTGTCCAGGGCCGCGTGCAAGGCGGGCGACGCCTGCAGCGTGTGCTTCGCTTCATCGAGCACCGCCACATCGCCGAAGAGGCGCGGCAGCGCGCACAGATCGCGGCGCACGTTGGCCGGCAGGTCGCGCGCCAGCACCTGGAGTTCGGCCACGTCCTTCGCATTGAGGGCTGCATGGATACGGGCCTCCTGCGGCGCGGTCAACGTCACCGGCGCGAGCACGGCGTCGATCACGCGCACGTCGGCCATGTCGAGCTGCAGACCCTTCACACCGGCCACGCGCAGGCAGGCCTGGGCCAGCTCGATCACCTCGAGGTCGGCCTCCAGCCCTGCATGTCCGTAGATCTCGGCGCCGAACTGCAGCGGTTCGCGACTGGCCAGCGGGCGGTCAATGCGCGTGTGCACCACCGGACCGCAGTAGCTCAGACGCGCCACGCCCTGGCGGTTGAGCAGGTGCGCGTCGATGCGCGCCACCTGCGGCGTGCTGTCGGCACGCAGGCCCAGCGTCCGGCCCGACAACTGGTCGACGAGTTTGAAAGTTTGCAGGTCGAGCGCTTCACCGGTGCCGGTGAGCAGCGATTCAAGATGCTCCAGCAAGGGCGGCATCACCAGCTCGTAGCCATAGCCACGGGCGGTATCGAGCAAGCTCCTGCGCAATTCTTCGATGTGGCGGGCCTCGGAAGGCAAGACATCGGCTATGTGATCCGGGAGGACCCAGGCAGACATGGGCATTTTCAGGAGCTGTTAAAACCGCGATTTTACCGGGGTGCGGAAGGGTATCCGCCGGGTGATCGCGCAAGGTGCCGGGAGCGGGCGATTCCAACGCCCGCCTGGCGAGGGAAATTCAGCCGAGCAGCCAGACCATCAGCACGCCGATGGCCACGCAGATCAGGCCGAAGAAACGCAGCTGTCCGTCGCGCAGCCCGAGCATTTCAGAGAACACCCGGCGCCACAACTTCGGTGCCACCAAGGGAAGGATGCCTTCGAACACCAGCACGAGGGCCAGTGCGGTCCAGATCGGTTCCACGCCACAAGGGCCGCGCGCTCAGCGCTGGCGGAAGGAACAAGCGCCGCGCGACATACGGCTCACCTGCTCGGCGCCAGGTTGCTGCTGCGCAGCGACTTGAAGAAGTCGGACGAAGGATCGACCACCAGCACGTCGGACTTGCTGGCGAAGCTCGACTTGTAGGCTTCCAGGCTGCGGTAGAACTGCGCAAAGGCCGGGTCGCGACCGAACGCTTCGGAGAACGACGCAGCGGCTTTGGCATCGCCCTCACCCTTGATGAGCTGAGCGTCGCGGTAGGCCTCGGACACGATCACTTCGCGCTGGCGGTCTGCATCGGCGCGGATCTTCTCGCCTTCGGCAAAACCGGTGGAGCGCAGTTCGTTGGCCACGCGTTTGCGCTCGGCTTCCATCCGCTGGTACACCGAGGCGGTGATGCTTTCGGCGTAGTCCACGCGGGTGATGCGGACATCGACCACATCCATGCCCCAGGGCTTGTCGGCGCTGCGCACCGCGGCCAGCACCTCGCGCTTGACGTCGGCCATCAGCTCTTCACGACGGGTTGACAGCAGCTCGTTGACGGTGCGCTTGTTCACTTCCTGCTGAAACGAGTTGCGCACCACACGGTTGAGCTGCAAGGCGCCCGCGCGCTCGGTGATACCCACGTTGCGGATGTACTCCTGCGGCTCGGCGATGCGCCAGCGCACGTACCAGTCGATCACAACACGTTGCTTCTCGGCGGTGAGCGTCGGTTCGGTGTCGGTGCTCTCCAGCGTGAGCAGGCGCTTGTCGATGTAGGACACGTTCTGGAACGGCGGGGGCAGTTTGAAGTTCAGGCCCGGCTCGGTGACGACCTGCTTGATCTGGCCTAACTGGAAGACCACGCCGAACTGGCGCTGGTCGACCACGAACAGCATGGAACTGGCGATGGCCAGCGCCACGACGAGGCTGGTGAGGATGAAACCCAATTTGTTCATGTGCGTTGCTCTTTGGTCTCGTTTGCGGCGCTCAGCGGCTCTCGCGTTCGCGCGAGCGGGCTGCGTTGTCGAGGCTGCGGCTGGCCGGCGTGGACGCCGTGCCCGCGCTGGGCGGTGGAGTGACGGTCGAGGGGCTGGTCGTTGGTGACTGGGCCGTCATCTGCATGATCTTGTCCAGCGGCAGGTACAGCAGGTTGTTGCCGGCCTTGGAGTCCACCAGCACCTTTGTCACGTTGCTGTAGATCTCCTGCATCGCGTCCGTGTACATGCGCTCGCGGGTGACCTGCGGCGCCTTCTGGTACTCGGTCAGCACCGAGGCGAAACGTTGCGAATCACCTTGCGCCTGCGCCACGATGCGGGCGCGGTAGCCTTCGGCTTCTTCGGTCAGGCGGGAGGCGGCACCACGGGCGCGCGGCACCACGTCGTTGGCGTAGGCCTCGGCTTCGTTCTTGGCGCGCTCGCGCTCCTGGCCAGCCTTGAGCACGTCGTCAAAAGAGGCCTGCACCTGCTCGGGTGGACGAACGCCGCCTTGTTGCAGGTTGATGCCGACCACCTCGATGCCCACGCTGTAGCGGTCCAGAATGGTCTGCATGAGCGCGCGCACGCGGGGTGCAATCTGATCACGCTCTTCGGCCAGGGCGGCGTCCATCTTCATCTTGCCGACCACTTCACGCACTGCGGTCTCGGCCACCTTGACCACCGACGCATCGGGGTCGCGGCTCTCGAACAGGAAGGCGCGCGCGTCGTTCAAACGGTACTGCACCGCAAACTTGATCTCGACGATGTTCTCGTCTTCGGTGAGCATGGCCGACTCGCGCAGGCCGGTGGCGGGCACGATGTTGTCGCGCCCCACGTCAACCGAGCGGATCTGCGTCACGAACACGGTTTCATGGCGCTGGATCGGGTACGGCAGGCGCCAGTTGAAACCAGCGCCCACGGTGCTGTTGTACTTGCCGAACTGCGTGATGACGGCCTGCTGGCCCTCTTGCACGATGAAGAATCCGGTGCCCAGCCAGATGAGCGCCGCTACACCGACAATGAGGCCCGCACCGATCCCGGTGGTCTTGGGGCTGGGGTTGAAGCCCGGCATGCCGCCGCCGCCCGATCCGTTGCCGCCACCCTGGCCACCACCCTTCTTGCCCAGCAAACCACCGAGCTTGCGGTTGAAGTCGCGCCACAGTTCGTCGAGATCCGGCGGACCCTGGTTGGGGCCTTGACCCCGCGGACGCTGCGGCGTGCGGTTGTCGTCGTTGCGCTCGGGTTCCTGGCCGTCCTTGGAACCTTCGTTGCGTGGAGCGTCATCGCCCCGGCCCCAGCGCGGGTCATTGAGATTGAACATGCCCAACACCTTGTGCCAGGCCCGTCGTGGGGCGGCGCGTGAGCCATGCTCGGCAGGGCGGGCGGGGGTTTGCAGATTCACATCCATGTGTTGCCAACTCTTTGTCAATTTCAAAACCATCACATTGTGCCCAATCAGCAGGGCGAACTTTCATTTTCGGGGAACGCCCCCGGGCTCTCGGGGCCTTGCCCGCCCCCGGCAGCCAACACCTGCGCCGCCAACAGAGCCCTGAGGGCAGGCAAACCCTCGCCCGTTTGGGCACTCACGTAAATTCGAGGCACCGTTTGCCCATCCAGTTCCATTTGATCGGCGAGAACGAGCGGAATGTGGACTTCGTCGATCGCGTCCAATTTGTTGAACACCAGGATTTGAGGCACATGCTCGGCCCCGATGTCCTTGAGCACGCCCATCACCGAGGCCATCTGTTCGGGATGCGAAGGGTTCGAGGCGTCCACGATGTGCAGCAGCAGGTCGGCATCGGCCGCCTCCTGCAAGGTGGCGGCAAAAGCGTCGACCAGGCCATGCGGGAGGTCGCGAATGAAACCCACCGTGTCCGACAAGGACACCGAGCGGCCCGCCTCGCCCAGGTAGAGCTGCCGCGTGGTGGTGTCCAGCGTGGCGAACAGCTGATCGGCCGCGTAGGCCCGCGCCTTGACGAGGCCGTTGAACAGGGACGATTTGCCCGCGTTGGTGTAGCCGACCAGCGAGATGGAAAAAGTGTCGCGGCGCTCCCGCTGGCGGCGCTGCGTGGCGCGCTGCTTCTTCACCTTTTCCAGTCGCTCCTTGGTCCGCTTGATCGACTCGCCGATCATGCGGCGGTCCAGTTCGATCTGGGTCTCACCCGGACCGCCGCGCATGCCGATGCCGCCACTTTGCCGCTCCAGGTGCGACCAGCGCCGCACAAGCCGGGTGGAAAGGTATTGGAGCCGCGCGAGTTCGACTTGGAGCTTGCCCTCGTGGCTGCGCGCACGCTGGGCAAAGATTTCCAGGATCAACAGCGTGCGGTCGTTGACCGGCATCCCGAGATGCCGCTCAAGATTGCGTTGCTGCGCAGGGCTGAGCGATTGATCGAAGAGGACTTCCGCAGCACCGGTCGCCTGCGCCAGCAGTTTGATCTCGTCTGCCTTGCCGGAGCCGACAAACAGGGCCGGGTCGGGCGCACGGCGTTTGCAGGTGACGCGGTCGGCCACGCTGTAACCCGCGGTCTGGGCCAGCAAGCCGAGTTCCTCCAACGGAGCGTCGAAATGGGGCGTGCCAAAGTCCACCCCCACCAGAATGACCGATGGGGTGGACGTGGCGGCGTGTTCGGGAGATTTCAAATCGCTTCAGCGGTGATGCGCCGGGCGATGCGAACCGGACGGCGCATCGGCACCGCGCCGGTTTCAAGGGGAAAGACGTTCAAGGAGCGGCGGACTCGTCCGCAGGTGCGGCGGAGAACTGCACGGGGCGGCCCGGAACGATGGTGGAAATGGCGTGCTTGTAGACCATTTGCGTGACGGTGTTCCGCAAGAGAACCACGTACTGGTCGAACGACTCGATCTGACCCTGCAACTTGATGCCATTGACCAGGTAAATCGACACGGGCACGTGCTCCCGGCGCAGCTGGTTCAGAAAGGGGTCTTGCAAGAGTTGGCCTTTGTTATTGCTCACGATATGCTCCGTGTTCAGAAAAAAGTGGATAAGGAAAGCACCATACCACAGGGCTTGTACTGCTCAAGCCTGCCGGGCAATTCCTATTCCTTGAAGGGATTGGTTGAGGTTTTGAGTTCGATCCGCAACGGCGTGCCGACCAGATCGAAGGCCTTGCGGAAACGCCCTTCGAGGAATCGCTTGTAGGAATCGGGCACGTGTTCCAGCGAATTGCCATGGATCACGATCACGGGTGGATTCATGCCGCCTTGGTGCGCGTAGCGCATCTTGGGCCGGAACATGCCACCGCGTGTGGGCGCCTGGAACGCCACCGCCTCGGCCAGCAGCCGGGTCAGCACCGGGGTCGACATCTTGCGCGTGGCCGACGCCTGGGCCTGGATGATCGATTTCCACACCGGGGCCAACCCCTGGCGCTTCTGCGCAGAGATCAGGTGCAAGGACGCAAACTTCAGGAAGGCCAGCCGGGTTTCGATCTGGCGCTCGACCTGTTCTCGCTGGTAGGCATCCACCGCGTCCCATTTGTTGATGGCCACCACCACCGCGCGGCCGCTTTCCAGGATGTAGCCTGCGATGTGCGCGTCCTGGTCGGTCACGCCTTGTGTGGCGTCCAGCAGCAGCAGCACGACATTCGCGTTTTCAATGGCCTGCAGCGTCTTGACCACCGAAAACTTCTCGATTGCCTCGAACACCCGTCCCTTGCGGCGAATGCCGGCCGTGTCGATCAACTCGAACTTCTGGCCGTTGCGCTCGAACGGCACCGAGATGGTGTCGCGCGTGGTGCCGGGCAGATCGAAGGCGACCAGGCGCTCTTCGCCCAGCCATGCGTTGATCAGGGTGGACTTGCCCACGTTGGGCCGGCCTGCCACCGCCAGGCGGATCACGCCGGCCGGCGCGGGTTCTTCCTCTTCATCTTCCGGCGGCAAGCCGGGAATGCGCTCCATGGCCAACTCGACCATGGAACGAATGCCCTGCCCGTGGGCGCCGGAGACCGGCAGCACTTCGCCCAGTCCCAGCTCGTAGAACTCGACCAGCTGCAAACCCTGGGTCATGCCCTCGGCCTTGTTGGCCACCAGCACGCAAGGTTTGCCCAGCCTGCGCAGGTAAACCGCGATCTCGTGGTCTTGCGCGCTGATGCCGGCGCGTGCATCCACCACGAACAGCACCACATCGGACTCGGCCACGGCCTGCCGCGTCTGCTTGGCCATCTCCTTGTAGATGCCCTCGGTGGCATCGGGCTCGAAACCGCCGGTGTCGATGACGATGTATTCACGTGCACCGAGGCGGCCATTCCCGTAGTGTCGATCACGGGTGAGGCCGGCAAAGTCGGCCACGATGGCGTCGCGAGAACTCGTCAGGCGGTTGAACAGGGTGGACTTGCCCACATTGGGGCGGCCCACCAGGGCGATGACGGGTTTCAAGGAAAGCTGCTTTCGTTCAAGAGGCGGTTCGGCTCAGCCGTTATTGGGGGCGCCAGGCGTACAGGCCGCCATTGCGCGTCTGTACCACGAGCGCGTCGCCCGAGAGCACAGGTGCCACCAGGATGGGTGAACCGTCGGTGCTCAGTCGTGTCATTTCGCTGCCGTCTTCGCGCGAGACCAGGTGCACCAGGCCAGTGTTGTCGCCCACGGCGACCACGCGACCCAATGCCACCGGAGCGCTGAGGCCGCGGTATTTCAAGCGGTCAATGCTCCAGGCGGGCTCGCCGGAGGCGCGTTGCCAGGCCTGGAAGCGGCCTTCGCCATCGGCGCCGAACACCAGGCGATCGTCACCGTGCACACCAGTGGTGCCTTGGTTGGCGCGGGACCAGATCACGTTGCCACGCGCAGCATCGACGCACCCCACGGCGGCTGAGTAGGCCCGCGCGCAGACGTTGTCACCAATCCGGCTCACGGGGCCGACGATGTCCACCAGACGCTCCACCTCGTTGGTGCCGCGCGGCGTGGCGATCGGGGCTTCCCAGCGCACCGAGCCGTTGGTCGGGTTGAGACCCACCAATCGACCCGACAGGCCCGCCACCAAGGTGTCGCCCACCGCCAGCAAGGCGCCGCTCTGGCTGAGCACCAGCGGTTCGGCGGTGCGCGACTGGGCCCACAAACGGGCCCCGTTGCGCGCGTCAAAAGCGGTGACGGTGCGGTCGGCCGTGAGCACGAACACGCGGGCACCGGCCACCAGCGGCGCCGTGAAGGCGCGCGCGGGCAGGCGCACCCGCCAGAGTTCGCGACCATCGGCCAGCGCCACGAGGTGGTTGCTCTGGGTGACCACCGCAGCGGTCTGCCCGTCGGAGCCCACGCCGGCGGCGATGGGTGTGCCCAGGTTCAAGCGCCACACGTCCTGACCGGTGGCACCATTGAGCGCGACCACCGTGCCGGCGGTGCTGGCAGCGAACACGCGGCCGCCCGCGACCAGTGGAGTCAGGGACTCGGTGGTGGCGCCCACCTGCGCGGTCCAGGCTGCACGCGTGCCCATGAGGGCAGCAACCGGGGGCAGCTCGGTGGGCTGGGGCTTCTTGGCGCCCGACGAGCAGGCCGACAGACCCGCCAGCGCCAGCACACCCAGGCAGGCGGCGCGCACCATCCAAGCTGTGGAAGAAGGTTTGATGGAATTGAGAACTGGGTTCAACGGGCGACCTCGGTTGTGGGGGCCAGGGTGGAAACATCCACGCCCAGCGAAGCCAGCTTCACCTCGACCAGGCGGCGGTATTCGGTGCGGTTGGTCAAGCCCTTCCAGGCGGTCTGGTACTGGGCCTTGGCTTCATCGGCCTTGCCCTGCGCCATCAACACATCGCCGCGGCGATCGGCCACCAGCGGCTCGAACGACTTGGGCACCGGGGCTTCCAGGGTCTTGAGTGCCTGGTCATAGGCTTGCGCCTCGATGTCCAGCGCCGCGAGCCGCAAGCGGGCGACGGCTTTGTAAGCGTCATCGGACGACTTTTCAGCAGCCCAGGCCAGCGCAGCGCGTGCCTCGGGCAGCTTGCCCGCATCGAACAGCGTCTTGCCGGCCTGCAGAGCGGCTTGGCTGGCGAAGGTAGTGCTGGCGAACTGGGCCTGCATGTCGGCCAATGCACGCTGCATGCGGTCTGCGTCTTTGGCGAGTGCGGCGCGGTCGACTTCATCGTACAAGGCCGCAGCCTTCGCGGCCTGGTTGCGCTGCCAGTAGTTCCAGCCGTTCCAGGCGGCAAACGAACCGAAGACCACGATCAGCACCCAGCTGATGAGGTTGCCGTACTGGCTCCAGAAGTGTTTGATCTGATCGAGCTGTTCCTGCTCTTCAAGGTCGAGGTGTTTGGCCATGCTGCAAATTCGATTCGGGTTCGGGCGCCGGGAGCGCAACGCTCGATTGTAGGCGGGTGGCTGCGGCTTCCCCGCCTCTGCAAGCCGGGAAGGCCGGGTGGGTTCAGTGGCTGCGCAGACTGGCGGCCCATTCGGCCACCTGCGCGATCGGCAGCAGGCGCTGCGCGGTTTCCTGCGAGGGTGCATCGGTGTCGGGCCGCGGGCCGCGCAAAGGCTTCACAGCCACACTGCCTTGCTGCAGCTCTTGCTCGCCAAAGATCAGCGCAAAGCGGGCGCCGCTGGCGTCGGCCTTCTTGAACTGCGACTTCATGCTGCCCATGCCATCGGCGCCGCCCGCGTGCATCTGCACGTTCACACCGTGCTGTCGCAGAGCCCGCAACACCGGCATGACCTGGGGCACATGGGCCGCGTCGGGCACCACGGCATACGCGTCGGGCACAGGTTGTTCAGGCAACTTGCCCTGCTCTTTCAGCAGCTCGAGAATGCGCTCCATGCCCAGCGCCCAGCCCACGGCCGGCGCGGCTTTGCCGCCGATCTGTTCGAACAGACCGTCGTAGCGGCCGCCGGCGCACACGGTGCCTTGTGAGCCCAGTTGCGTGGTGACGAACTCGAACACCGAGAGGTTGTAGTAGTCCATGCCGCGCACCAGGCGCGGGTTGATGCGGTAGGCAATGCCGTGCGCATCGAGCAGGCCGCGCAGGCGGTTGAAGTGATCGAGTGATTCGGCACCCAGGTGGTCCATCAGGCGCGGCGCGGCGTTCACCAGGGCCTGCATGGCCGGATTCTTGGTATCCAGGATCCGCAGCGGGTTGCTGTGCAAGCGGCGTTTGGCCTCCTCGTCGAGCTGGTCCGCATGGGCTTCCAGGTAGGCGATGAGGGCCTGGCGGTGCGCCAGCCGCTCGGTGGGTTGGCCCAGGCTGTTGATTTCGAGTTCGATGCCGGTGAGACCGAGCTCGGCCCAGAGATCGCAAGCCAGCACGATGAGCTCGGCGTCCACGTCGGGCCCGGCAAAGCCCAGGGCCTCGGCACCGAACTGGTGGAACTGGCGGTAGCGACCGCGCTGCGGGCGCTCGTGGCGGAACATCGGCCCCATGTAGTACAGGCGCTTGCCACCGTCGTACAGCAGCGAATGTTCGAGCGCGGCGCGAACCACGCCCGCCGTGTTTTCGGGGCGCAGCGTGAGCTGCTCGCCGTTGAGCCGGTCTTCAAAGGAGTACATCTCCTTCTCGACGATGTCGGTCACCTCGCCCAGGCCGCGCACGAACAACGCGGTCGGCTCCACGATGGGCGTGCGCAGGTTGCGATAGCTGTAGCGGCGCATCAGCGTGCGCAGCGTGTCTTCGAGCCATTCCCAGTGCGCGGACGCGGGAGGGGCGATGTCGTTCATGCCTTTGACGGCGGTTAGTTTTTCTGCCATGTGCTGGAAGTCGGTGCGTTCAGCGCAAGCCGGGCAATTGCCCAACCTCAAGCGGTGACGCCAAACTTTTTCTCGATGTAGTTGTCCACGATCACCTGGAACTCGCGCACGATGTCGTCGCCGCGCAAGGTCAGTGCTTTCTGTCCGTCGATGAAGACCGGTGCGGCCGGTGCTTCGCCGGTGCCGGGCAGGCTGATGCCGATGTCGGCATGTTTGCTTTCGCCGGGGCCGTTGACGATGCAGCCCATCACCGCCACCTTGAGGTTTTCCACCCCGGGGTAGCGCACGCGCCAGACCGGCATGGAGCCGCGCAGGTAGTCGTCGATCTGCTTGGCCAGCTCCTGGAATGTGGTGCTGGTGGTGCGGCCGCAGCCCGGGCAGGCGGTGACCGAGGGCACAAACGCTCGCATGCCGAGCGCCTGCAGGATCTCCAGCGCGATCACCACCTCTTGCGTGCGGGCTTCGCCCGGCTGTGGCGTGAGCGAGACGCGGATGGTGTCACCAATGCCTTGTTGCAGCAGCACCGAGAGTGCCGCGGCCGATGCCACCGCGCCTTTGGTGCCCATGCCGGCTTCGGTCAGGCCGAGGTGCAGCGCGTAGTTGCAGCGTTGCGCCAGCGCCTGATACACCGCGATCAGGTCCTGCACTGCGCTGACCTTGCATGACAGGAAGATGTTGTTGCCATTGAGGCCGATCTCTTCAGCCTTCTTGGCAGACTCGAGCGCCGAGGTGATCAGCGCCTCGTACATCACCTGCTTGGCCTCCCAGGGTTCGCGGCGGCCGGCGTTCTCGTCCATCAGACGGGCCAGCAGGTCCTGGTCCAGGCTGCCCCAGTTCACGCCGATGCGGATGGCCTTGTCGTGGCGCGCGGCGATCTCCACCATCTGGGCAAACTGGCGGTCACCCTTGTCACCTCGGCCCACGTTGCCGGGGTTGATGCGGTACTTGGAGAGTGCTTCGGCGCAGGCCGGGTGGTCGGCGAGCAGGCGGTGGCCGTTGTAGTGGAAGTCGCCGACCAGGGGCACATCAACGCCCATGCGGTCAAGCTGCTCACGAATGTAGGGAACGGCCTTGGCGGCTTCGTCGTTGTTCACGGTGATGCGCACCAGCTCGGAGCCGGCCAGCGCCAGCTCTTTCACCTGGATCGCCGTGCCCACCGCGTCGGCTGTGTCGGTGTTGGTCATGGACTGCACACGCACCGGCGCGTCGCCACCCACCGTCACCCGGTTGCTGCCCCACGCCACCACGCCCTGGCGGGTGCGGCGCGCTCGTGCGGCGGTCAAGGCGATGGGCTGAGATGCAAGGTCCATGGTCATTTCACCTCGAAGCGAGCCACGTTGCTGCGCGCAAAGGGCGTCGTGTCAAAGGGCTTGCCGCGAACGCTCACCTGCGCGGCATCGGCCTTGCCCAGAACCACGGTGTAGGGTGGGGCTGCGGAAAAATCGATCACGTCGCCGGCCTGCAGCAGGCGTTGGGCCACCACAGTTCCGCTGCCGTTGACCACTTCCACCCAGGACTCGCCCGTGGCGGCAATGCTCAGCAAGCTGCCCGCACCGGGGACAGCGACGGGAGCTACCGGCGTGGCAACGGGCAGCGCCGCCGTATCCGTCGGCACGGCCGCTGGGTCCGTGTTCGCTGGCGCCACGGCGGGCAATGCCTGGTCGTTGCTCACGGGCAAAACGCCTTCCTGCAAGGCAGCACCAGCGGGCTCCTGAGCGGCCACGGGTTCGACCACCACCACAGGTTCGGCCATGACCGGCTCCGCCACGCTTGCCACGGCCGGAGGGCTTTCGGCCCGGGGCAGAAACACAATGACCAGCGCACCCAGCAAGAGGGCAATGGCCGCCAGCAAGGCAGGCCGGGAGAGCCAGTTCAGCGGGTTGATCGGCTCTTCGTCGCGGCCCGAATTGAAAGGCGCGTTGAGCGCCTGCCCGTGGTCACCCAGCTTGGGTGAGCTGCCGAGCGGAATCTGCTGGAGGATGGGAGCCGGATCGACCTTGAGCTGTCGGCAGGCGCTGGACGCCAGCGCGCGCGCAAAGGTGAGGTCGGGCAGTTCGCTGTATCGCCCGGCCTCCAACGCCTCCAGCTTCTTGACCGGCACCTTCAAGGCGGCGGCCAGGGCCGCGATGTGCAGACCCGCGGCTTCGCGGGCCTCCTTCAGCCGGATCGGCCGCGAAACGGGCTCACCCGACAGGCCATTGCCATCCACCACCGCTTCACTCATCAAACTCTCCGCGCTGAAAACGCGCCCACTGGGCGGAATCCGGGTAACGGCGACCCAGTTGCTGGGCCAGTTGTGCCATGGCTTCGCGGTTGCGAAGCCGCCGCTCCACCTTGATGCCCAGCCACAGCGTCTCGGCATTGGCCAGGTCGGTGTTGTTGAGGCGTCGAATGGTGAACTGGGCCTTGGCGTCATCACCCCGCCGGAACTGCAGCGAGGCGAGGTTGTAGGCCACGATGGGGTTGGCCGGATCGAGTTCGTAAGAGCGCGCAAGGCTGGCTTCGGCCTCCACGAACTGCCCGGCCCGGATCTGACAGATGCCCATGGCCAGCAAGGTTCTGGCCTGACCGCCGTAAACAGGGCTGACCAACGCGCGCTGGAACAGTTCGGTGGACTGGGCGTAGCGACCGCGCTGGCAGGCGTACCAGCCGTAGTTGTGCAGGGCGTCGGGGTCGCGCGGATTGAGCTGCATGGCGCGCTGGAAGCTCTCTTCGGCCAGCGGGTCGTTGTTCATGCCCATGTAGACCAGGCCGCGCAGCACATAGGCCGGCGCGTAGGTCGGGTCGGCCTGAAGCGCCAGCTTGATCTCGTCCAGCGCCACCGTGTTCTGACCTTCACCAAAGTAGCCGGCGGCCAGCTCGATGCGGATGCGCGCGCGCTTGCGCGCCTCGGGTTCGTCGGAATCGGTGATCGGCTCAGCGGTGGGCGTGCTGGCTGCAGCACCGCGTTGCGCACATCCCGCCGACAACAACAGCAAGCACGTCAGCAATGCCAGCAACCCCCACATGGCGCCTGAAAACCGGGCTGGGAATCGAGTGGCTGAAGTCATGCCTGCCTTTCCTTGTGGACGATGCGGATGGGATGCTCGGTGGCGCTGCGGCGCTTGGCCAGGCGGCTGGCGGCGTTGGTGCGGTCGAGCACGTCGCCGGCCAGTTGACCACAGGCCGCGTCGATGTCGTCGCCCCGCGTCTTGCGCACCGTTGTCACCAAACCACCCTCGCTGAGGATGCGGGCGAACTGCTGCACCACCGGCCGTGGCGAACAGAGCAGCCCGGAGCCGGGAAACGGGTTGAAAGGAATCAGGTTGATCTTGCACGGCACACCACGCCCCGCGTGGCCCCGCACCAGAGCCAGCAGCTCTTGCGCGTGGTGCGGCTGGTCGTTCACACCGTCGAGCATGCAGTACTCGAAGGTGATGAAGTCGCGCGGCGCGGCGGGCAAGTAGCGCAGGCAGGCGTCGAGCAGTTCGGCAATCGGGTACTTGAGGTTGAGCGGCACGAGGTCGCTGCGCAAGGCATCAACGGGTGCGTGCAGCGACACGGCCAGCGCCACGGGACAGTCTTGAGCGAGGCGGTCCATCATGGGCACCACGCCCGAGGTGGACACGGTGACGCGGCGGCGCGACAGGCCGTAGCCGTGGTCGTCGAGCATCACGCGCAGTGCCGGCACCAGCGCGTTGTAGTTCTGCAAAGGTTCGCCCATGCCCATCATCACCACGTTGGTGATCACGCGCTCGTCGCGCTTGAGGTGCTTGCGCAGAAAGAACTCGGCCTGCCACAGCTGGGCGAGGATCTCACCGGTGGTGAGGTTGCGCGAGAAACCCTGGTGGCCGGTGGAACAGAAGCGGCAACCCACGGCACAACCCGCCTGCGACGAGATGCACAAGGTGCCTCGGTCTTCTTCGGGGATGAACACGGTCTCGACCGCGTTGCCGCCACCCACGTCGAACAGCCACTTGATGGTGCCGTCGGCCGAGTCCTGGCGCGACAGCACCGGCAGGCCGGTGATGGAGCAGGCACCCGGCAGCTTCTCGCGCAGGCTGCGCGCGAGGTCGGTCATCTCGGTGAAGTCCGACGCCCCTTTTTGATGGATCCAGCGAAACAGCTGAACGGCGCGAAAGCGCTTTTCGCCCAGCTGCTCGCACCAGGCGGCCAAACCCTCAAGATCGAAGTCGAGCAGGTTGACCGTCATGGCATGGTCAGCGCGCTGGCTCAGCGCGAGTAGACGTTGAGGCCGGCGAAGAAGAACGCGATTTCAGCGGCAGCGGTCTCGGGCGCGTCGGAGCCGTGCACGGCGTTGGCGTCGATGCTGTCGGCGAAGTCGGCGCGGATCGTGCCGGCGTCGGCCTTCTTCGGGTCGGTGGCGCCCATCAGGTCGCGGTTCTTGGCAATCGCGCCTTCACCCTCAAGGGCCTGGATCATCACGGGGCCGGAGATCATGAAGTCGACCAGGTCCTTGAAGAAAGGACGGGCCTTGTGCACAGCGTAAAACGCTTCAGCTTCGCCGCGCGACAGGTGGGCCATGCGGGCCGCCACGACCTTCAGGCCGGCAGCTTCAAAGCGGGCGTAGATCTGGCCGATCACGTTTTTGGCAACGGCGTCGGGCTTGATGATGGAGAGGGTGCGTTCGATGGCCATGGAAATCCTGAAGTTTTGTGGGTCAATTTGCCGAGGTTTGGGGCACCTCGAAAAGCCCATGATTCTACATTGCCCGTGTCACGCCACGGTGACGCCCGGGCACGACCCGAGCGGGCTCAACGGCTGCCGGTGCGGCCACCGCCGCCGTTGCCGTTGCCTCCACCGCGGCGGCGTGCGCCACCGGGTGCGCTGCCGCGGCCGGCTTCCTGCTCGCGTCGGCGTTGAAGGGCGTCTTGCCCGATGTAGCCGAACGAGGTCTTCATGGGATCGGGCTGCGACGCTCCGCCACCTGGCCCGCGACCGCCCGTGCTGGTACCGGGCTTGGCGCCCCGGCCTTTGCCACCGGGGCCCGTCGGTGCTCCGCCCATGCCGTAACCGCTGCTGCGCCGGTCGCCAAAGCCGGGGCTCTCGCTGCGGCTGCCCGGTGGTTTGCCTTGCGTGCGGCCCGATCGGGGGCCCTGTTTTCCACGCTGCGCCGGGTGGCGACCTCCCGGACGGGGCGGGCGTGCGCCCTCCTCGTCGGCGCCGGGCATGCCGGCCGCGGCCGTCAGACGCCCGATGTCGCGCTCGTCGAGCTCGATCCAGGCACCGCGCTTGAGGCCGCGCGGCAGCATCATGGCGCCGTAGCGGATGCGGATCAGGCGACTGACCGCATGACCCACAGCCTCGAACATGCGGCGCACCTCGCGGTTGCGACCTTCACCAATCGTCACGCGGTACCAGCAGTTGGCGCCCTCGCCGCCACCGTCTTCGATGGAAGCGAACTGGGCCATGCCGTCGTCCAGCCGCACACCGTCGAGCAGACGGGCTTTCTCGTCGTTCGACAGCGCGCCCAGCACCCGCACGGCGTATTCGCGTTGCAGTCCAAAGCGCGGGTGCATCAGGCGGTTGGCCAACTCACCCGAGCTGGTGAGCAACAGCAGGCCTTCGGTGTTCAGATCGAGCCGGCCGACCGACTGCCACTTGCCCTGCATCAGCTTGGGCAGGCGGCGAAACACCGTGGGCCGGTTTTGCGGGTCGTCGTGCGACACCACCTCGCCCGCGGGCTTGTGGTACGCCAGCACGCGCGGCGGCGGCGGCGTCATGCGCACACGGACCGGCTTGCCGTTGACCTTGATCACGTCGCCGAACTGGATGCGCTGACCCACGTGGGCCGGCTCGCCGTTCACCGAGATGCGACCCTCCAGGATCAGCTGCTCCATCTCCAGCCGCGAACCCATGCCGGCCTGCGCCAGCACCTTGTGCAGCTTGGGCGACTCGGCCTGGGGCGCCAGCACGCGCTTGGTGGGCAGCGGAAGGTCTTGCTCCTGCTCGGCGTCGAATGCACCGCTGACCACGTCGTCGAAACGCAGCACCTCGGGCGCGGGCTCCGGTTGGGCCTGCACTGCCGTGGGCTGAACCGCGGGCACGTCGGCGGTGGGGTCGAGTTCAGGTGGGTTGGGTGGGGTTTGATCCGGGGTCATGGTCTTCCTGGGTGGACGGTTCCAACAACTGCGGGTCGGAGGGCGGGGAAATCGGGTCGGTGGTCACGGGGTCGGCCACCACGAACAGGTCTGATTCGGGCACGTCCAGATCGGGCGGATCGGACGGCAGGCTGTTGGCCAGGGATTCAAAGTCGAGGCGGTCCAGCGCGGACTCCTGCACCTCACTCCCGTCCAGGGGCGGCAACTGGTCGAGCGACGCCAGACCCAGGTCGTCCAGAAACTGGCGCGTGGTGGCAAACAGGGCCGGACGGCCCACGGTTTCGCGGTGGCCAATGACTTCGATCCAGCCGCGGTCCTCGAGCTGCTTGATGATGAGCGAATTGATGGTGACACCGCGGATGTCTTCCATGTCGCCACGCGTCACGGGCTGGCGGTACGCAATGATGGCCAGCGTTTCCATGGCGGCGCGGCTGTAGCGCGGTGGTTTTTCGGGATGCAGGCGGTCCAGGTAGGGCCGCAGCTCGGGCCGGCTCTGAAAACGCCAGCCCGTGGCAACCTGCACCAGCTCCACGCCGCGCCCGGTCCATTCAAGCTGCAGGTCGGCCAACAGAGTCTTGAGCGTGTCGGCCGACACTTCCATGTCGAACAGCGTGCCGAGCTCGCGCACGGACAGCGGCTGGGGCGCGCAGATCAATGCCGTCTCGAGGACACGCTTGGCATCCGTTGTGTTCATGGTGTCTGTCAGTCAAAAACCGGTGGGTGGCCGGGACGGTGCGAAAGGCGAACGGTGCGATGGAGCCGCGGGCCAGGTGGCATGCGGGCGCGACCGTCGGGTCGGGGCGAATCGGCTGGATCCTGCAGAGCCCGGACAAGGGCTCTCGGTCGGGCATTGAAATCGGGTGGCTGGTCGAAGGTCGGGGTGAAGGGTGTTGCGCAACCCCTCCGCGTCGGAGGGTGCGGCTTCAGGCCACCGGTTCGCTGTCCCAGCATTGCGCATTGTAATGGAGCCCGCTGGAATCAACCGCCAGCAGCATGTCGGCCGGCGGTGTGGACCGAAACAGCAAGGGCTGGCCCGTGATCGGGTGCTTGAGTTCCAGGCGCGCCGCGTGCAGCGATTGGCGGGCCATGCCCCACAGCGCTCGCCCGCCGTACAGCGTGTCGCCCACCAGCGGATGACCCAGCCAGGCCATGTGGACCCGGATCTGGTGGGTGCGCCCGGTGTGCAGCTTGCAGGCCACCAGGCTGGCCTGGTCGCAGGTATCGAGCACGCGGACCGTGGTCTGCGCGGTCTTGCTGCTGCCGCCTTCGACCCGCACCACCGCCATGCGCAGGCGGTTGTGCACATCGCGCCCTATGGGCTGGTCCACATGCTGGTCCTCCATGCCTTTCCAGCGACCGTGCGCCAGGGCCAGGTATTGCCGGCTCACCTCGCGCGCGGCGATGGCGCGCACCAGCGCTTCCACGGCCTGGCGGCTCTTGCCCACCAGCATCAGGCCCGAGGTGTCCTTGTCGAGCCGGTGCACGATGCCTGCGCGCGGCAAGCTGGCTGCGCCGGCGTGGTGTGCCAGCAAGCCGTTGAGCAAGGTGCCGGTCCAGTTGCCTGCGGCGGGGTGCACCACCAGCCCGGCCGGCTTGTGAATGACCATCAGGTCGGCGTCTTCAAACACCACGTCCAGCGCCATCGCCTCCGGCACAAAGGCCTGGGCCTGCTGCGTGGGCCGCAGTTCCACGTGCAGCTGGTCACCGGCGGCGATGCGCGCCGACGGTTTGCACTGGGGCACGCCGCGCACTTCCACTGCGCCATCGGCCATGAGCTGCTGCAGGTAGGAGCGCGAGAACTCGGGAATCAGCTGGGCCAGTGCGCGATCGATGCGCCAGCCGTGCATGCCGACCGGCACCGCGCAAATGCGTTTTTCCACCTCAAGCGCCCATTCGTCGGCGCCCGTTGCCACATCCTGCGCCGTGTCTGCTGCCAGACCGAGCGACTCACCCCCCGTCGATATACTTTGCGCTTTCAATCCGTCGTTCCGTTGTGAAGGTAAGTTCGTTATGTTGACGTTCAGATTATCGGCCCTGACCGCTGGTGCATTGGGCACAGCGTTGCTGCTGAGCGCTTGTGGCAGCACCAAGCCCAAAGACGAAACCGCGAACTGGAGCCCCAACCGCATTTACAGCGAGGCCACCGACGAGCGCTCCGCAGGCAACTTCGAACGCTCGGTGACCTTGCTTGAAAAGCTCGAAGGCCGCGCAGCCGGTACCCCGCTGGCGCAGCAGGCCCAGCTCGACAAGGCCTACACACACTACAAGGCGAGCGAGCCAGCACAGGCACTGGCCGCCATCGAGCGTTTCCAGAAGCTGCATCCGGCCAGCCCGGCCATGGACTACGCGCTCTACCTCAAGGGCCTGGTGAACTTCAACGACAACCTCGGTCTGTTCGGCGCCATCGCGCGGCAAGACCTGTCGGAACGTGACCAGAAGGCCGCCAAGGAATCGTTCGAAGCCTTCCGCGAACTGACCACCCGCTTCCCGGATTCGCGCTACTCGCCGGACGCCCGCCTGCGCATGACCTACATCGTCAACTCGTTGGCGCAGTACGAAGTGCATGTGGCCCGTTATTACCTGAGCCGCGGCGCCCATGTGGCGGCCATCAACCGTGCGCAGACCGCGTTGAACGAGTACACCGACGCACCCGCGCTGGAAGAAGCCTTGTTCATCATGGTCCAGTCGTACGACGCGCTGGGCATGACCCAGTTGCGCGACGACGCCCGCCGCGTGATGCAGGCCAACTATCCGAAGAGCGAATTCCTGAGCCAGGGCTTCAAGAGCAAGGACGAGCCCTGGTGGAAGATCTGGTGAGCACCAGCGCGTCCAGCGCTGCGCTCATGTCGGCCTCATCCACCACACGGCGCATGGGTGGCAGGCTGTCCAGCATCTGAAGGCCGTAGCTGCGGGTGAGCAGGCGGCGATCGCCGATCACCAGCACGCCCCTGTCGGTTTCGGTTCGGATCAACCGTCCGGCGCCCTGCTTCAAGGCCATGGTGGCCTCGGGCAGGTAAGCATCGCCAAACGCTTTCAGACCCAGTGCTTCCAGTCGCGCGCCACGCGCAGCGGTCAGAGGATCATCGGGTGACGGAAACGGCAGCTTGTCGATGACGAGCAGCTGAAGCGCATCGCCAGGCAAATCCACCCCTTCCCAGAACGAGGCCGACGCCACCAGGATGGCGCCGTGCGGTGTTGACGCGGCCGTCCGGAAGCGGGCCAACAGCGCCGCGCGCGACAGGCTCCCCTGGGCCAACACCTGCACCGGGGCGCAGCGGCCCTGCAGCACCTGCTCATTCAAGGCCTCGGCCATGCGGGCGACCGCCCGCAGCGTGGTGGTGAGCACCAGCGTGCGACCACCGAGTCGGTTCGCCCACTGCGCCACCCGTGCCGCCAGTTCGGGCGTGTGTGCGGCCTCGGACGGCTCCGGCAGGTCGTGTGGCACAAAAAGCGAGGCTTGCTCGCCGTGGTCGAACGGGCTGGCCACCCGCAGGGTGCGCACGGTGGGGTGGTCCGCCAGGCCCAGGCCCCGGGTGAACCAGCCCAGTGTGTCGTCGTGACCGAGCGTGGCCGAGGCAAAGATCCAGCTCCGGGCGCCGGGCTCGGCGTTCTGCACCAGGCGGCCGAAGCGCTCAGCGCTGTCCAACGGCGCGCGCACCATCCGCCAGGAGCGGTCGGCGCCCCACTCCATCCAGCGAACACTGGTGGCATCCACGGGGCTGGTGCTGCCTGGCGCCAGTTGGCGCCAGGTGTTCTGCAGGACCTTGATGCGATCGAGCAGGCGCACGAGTTCGGCCGCACTCTGGGCGGTGGCCGACACGGCCTCCAGGGCGGCCGTCAGCGCCTGGTCGAGGCCAGCGACAGCCACCCGCCAGGCAGCCGGTGCCAGACCTTCGGGCGTGATGTCGTTCCACGCGCTGCGGCTTCGGATCGCGACTTCGCGGGGCAGCGAGCCCACGGCGCGGCAGGCCTGTTCCAGATTGAGCGCGAGGTGCGCCCAGGGTCGCAACCCGCGCGCCCGGGCATGGCCCTGCACGCGGAGTTCGCGCGCCAAGTCGCGCAGGTTGTCCGAGGCGATGGACCGGGACAACAGCTGCACGCCGGTGTCGTTGAGCTGGTGCGCCTCGTCCAACACCACCACCCCGGTCTCCGGCAACCAGTCCACCGCTTCGGCTTCGCGAATGATCTGGTCGGCAAAGAACAGGTGGTGGTTGATCACCACCCAGTCGGCTTCGCGCGCCTGGCGACGGGCGAGGTTGACGTGGCACGCTGCGGCCTGCGGACACGTGGTGCCCTCACAGTTGTGGCGCGTGGACGTGATCAGGGGGCGCAGCGGCGAGCGTTCGTCCAGACCGTCCAGCTCGCCCACATCACCGCTGCGGGTGAGCCGCGCCCAGCGCTGCACCTGCTCCAGGCCGGCAGCCACCGCCGGATCGCGTTGCGCGGACGACCCAGCCGTTCTGGCCAGCTCCAGCCGGTGCAGGCACAGGTAGCTGGAACGCCCCTTGAGCAGGGCTGCGCGCACCGGCAGACCCAACGCGCGCGACACCGCCGGTATGTCTTGCGTGAACAGCTGGTCCTGCAAAGCCTGTGTGGCGGTCGACAGCAGCGCGCGTTGCCCGCTCAGCAACACGGGCACGAGGTAGGCAAAGGTCTTGCCCACACCCGTGCCGGCCTCAACCGCCAGGTGTTCGCCTGCCTGCAATGCCTTCGCCACGGCCAGCGCCATGGCCAGCTGGCCCGGCCGGGGACGAAGGCCGGGGCGCGCCACCGAGAGTGGGCCGTCGGCGGCGAAGGCGGCCGCCACGCCCTGGACCAGATCAACCACGCCAACGGTGTGCAAAGGCGCACGGGCGGTGGGGTCCCAATGCAACATAACTGGATACCATTGCGTGCAACGAATGGCACCCGAACAACGACTGATTCATATGTCCAAAGGCTACCGCATCCAGGCATCCACCGGCATCCACCGCGGAGACCGCGACTATCAGCAAGATCAGGTGTGCCTGCTGAACCATCCGCGCCACAGCAGCTGCATGCTGGCCGTGCTGGCCGACGGCATGGGCGGGCGCAGCGGGGGGCGCAAGGCATCGGATCAGGTGATGCTCACGGCGCGTCAGCTGTTCGAGCGCTACGACCCCGACACCGACGACGCATCGGCCCTGCTGCGCCAGATCGTTGAAGAATCGCACCTGGTGATCAAACTCACCGCCGTGTCGGCCGAACAGGAACCGCACAGCACCATCGCCGCCTTCCTGATTGACCCCGACGGTGAGAGCCACTGGGTGCACGCCGGAGATTCGCGGGTCTACCACTTCCGCAACGGTCGCATGGTGTTCCGGACCATGGACCATTCGTATGTGCAGACCCTGGTCAACCAGGGCGAGTTGAGCGAGCAGGACGCGCTGGACCACCCGCACGCCAACATCCTCATGGGCTGCCTGGGCACCGAGAACGACCCACCGGTGGACCTGCACGTGGTGCCGCAACTCACCCCGGGTGAAGCGCTCATGGCCTGCAGCGACGGGGTGTGGCACTACTTCACCCCCGAAGAACTGGCCAGCACGATCGCCATGCTGTCGCCGCGCGAGGCTTGCGAGTTTCTGATCCAGAAGGCGCGCACACGCGCCAAGGGCGCGGGCGACAACCTGTCGATCGTGATCGTGAAACTGGAGCCGCTGAGCTGAAGTCCGCTCAGCGGGCTTCGTTTTCAACGCAGACGTTCAGGTCAGCCCGGTGTCCACCACCCGGTGTTCCAGCGCCAGAAACTCGGCCGACTGCATCTCGCCCAAGCGCGACACAGTTCGCGGGAATTCGTGCGACATGGGTCCTTCGAGGTACAGCTCTTCCGGCGGCACAGCCGCCGACATCACCAGCTTGACGCGGCGGTCGTACAGCACGTCGATGAGCCAGGTGAAGCGCCTTGCTTCGGACGCCTGGCGCACCTGCATCTGCGGCACGTTGGACAGCATCACCGTGTGGAACTGGGTGGCGATTTCCAGGTAGTCGTTCTGTGAACGCGGCCCGCCGCACAAGGTGCGGAAATCGAACCAGATCACACCACCGGCGCGGCGCACCGCGTTGATCTGGCGCGACTCGATCTGCATCACCGGGTCCTGGTCGCCCGCCTCGGCCAGTTCGTTGAACGTAGCCTCCATCGACGCATCGGCCTGCGGCCCCAGCGGGCAGTGGTAGAGCTCGATGTGGTTGAGCGTGCGCTGCCGGTAGTCGGTGCCGTTGTCCACGCTCAACACCTCCAGCCGATCCTTGAGCAGCTCGATCGCGGGCAGGATGCGGTCGCGGTGCAGGCCGTCGGGGTACAGGTTGTCCGGGTGGAAGTTCGACGTGGTGACAAAGCCCACGCCGGCCTTGAACAAGGCGTCCAGCAACCGGTGCAGGATCATCGCGTCGGTCACATCGGCCACGTGAAACTCGTCGAAACAGATCAGTTTGTAGCGCTTGGCAATGCGCAAGCCGAGTTCGTCCAGCGGGTTGACGGTGCCCTGCAGTTCGCGCAGTTCGCGGTGCACCTCGCGCATGAACTCGTGAAAGTGCAGACGCGTCTTGCGCTTGAGTGGAACCGCGTTGAAGAAGCAGTCCATCAAAAAACTCTTGCCCCGGCCCACGCCGCCAAACATGTACACGCCGCGTGGGATGTCGGGTTTGATGAAGAGCTTCTTGAGTGAGTTGGAGCGGCGCTGCTTGTACGCCGTCCACTCTGTTGCGCACCGCTCCAGCGCGTCGATGGCCCGCTGCTGGGCGGGGTCGGTGGTGTAGCCGCGCTCTTTCAGCGCGGCTTCGTAGGTGCTGCGAACGCTCAAGACGGGTGCCGGTTCAGAAGTTCAGCGTGCGCTTGTCCACCGCGAGCGCGGCTTCTTTCGTGGCCTCCGACAGCGAGGGGTGCGCATGGCAGATGCGCGCGATGTCTTCGGCGCTGGCCTTGAACTCCATGGCCACCACGGCCTCGGCGATCAACTCGCTGGCCATGGGGCCGACGATGTGCACGCCCAGGATCTCGTCGGAAACCGCATCGGCCAGAAACTTCACCATGCCGGTGGTGTCACCCAATGCACGCGCGCGGCCGTTGGCCAGGAACGGGAAGGTGCCGGCCTTGTACGCGGCGCCACGGGCCTTGAGCTGCTGCTCGGTCTCGCCGACCCACGCGATCTCGGGGCTGGTGTAAATCACCCAGGGGATGGTGTTGAAGTTCACATGGCCGTGCTGGCCGGCGATGCGCTCGGCCACCGCCACGCCCTCTTCTTCCGCCTTGTGCGCCAGCATGGGGCCGCGCACCACGTCGCCCACCGCCCACACACCCTTGAGGTTGGTGCGGCATTCAGCGTCGACCACGATGGCGCCGCGCTCGTCAAGCTGCAGGCCCACCGCTTCGGCGTTGAGGCCGATGGTGTTGGGCACGCGGCCGATGGAGACGATGAGCTTGTCGGCGTCCAGCGACTGGGCTTCGCCCTTGGCGTTGGTGTAGGCCACGCTCACGCCTTTTTTGGAGGTCTTGATCTCGCCGACCTTCACACCCAGTTCGATCTTCAGGCCCTGCTTGTCGAACGCCTTCTTGGCTTCCTTGGCGATCTGCTCGTCCACCGCACCCAGGAACGTGGGCAGGCCCTCCAAGATGGTCACGTCCGACCCGAGCCGGCGCCAGACCGAGCCCATTTCCAGGCCGATCACGCCGGAGCCGATCAGCACCATTTTCTTGGGCACGGCGCCCAGGCGCAGCGCGCCGTCGTTGGACAGCACCATTTCTTCGTCGAACGGCGTGCCGGGCAAGGCGCGTGCGTTGGAACCGGTGGCCACGATGATCTGGCGCGCGGTCAGCAGCTCCTCTTTGGCACCCGTGACCTGGATTTCGTAGCCGGCTTCCACCGCCTTGGCGAACGAGCCCCGGCCATGGAAGAAGGTGACCTTGTTCTTCTTGAACAGGTACAGGATGCCGTCGTTGTTCTGCTTCACCACCGTGTCTTTGCGGCCGATCATCTTGGCGATGTCGATCTTGACGTTGGTGGCGGTGATGCCGTGGTCGGCGAAGTGGTGGTTGGCGTGGTCGAAATGTTCCGACGATTGCAGCAGCGCCTTGGACGGGATGCAACCAACGTTGGTGCAAGTGCCGCCCGGGGCCGGGCCTCCGGCAGCGTTTTTCCACTCGTCGATGCAGGCGACCTTGAAACCGAGTTGGGCTGCGCGGATGGCGGCGATGTAGCCACCGGGGCCGCCGCCGATGACGACGACGTCAAATGTTTGGGACATGTTGTGCTTTCAATGAGGTTCTTCAAAGCCCGGAAGGAACGTCATTGCAGGAACGCGACGCCACAACTTCCAGAAATCCCGCGGAACCGGCTTTGCCGGGCCGCAGGGATTGCCCCCTTGAGGGGGGATTCGGCTACACGAGGTGAGCAAGAAAGGGGGTGAATCCAATCTATTCAGATGTCGAAGAGCAGACGGGCCGGGTCTTCCAGCGCCTCTTTCATGGCCACCAGGCCCAGCACGGCTTCGCGGCCGTCGATGATGCGGTGGTCGTAGGACATGGCGAAGTAGTTCATGGGGCGAACGACGACCTGGCCGTTTTCCACCATGGCGCGGTCCTTGGTGGCGTGCA